>Ga0209183_1000019_pt1 | contig 92216 bp, 99 predicted proteins | sample LHCtaG_2_FD_184120 | JGI IMG/M metagenome (GOLD analysis project Ga0209183, IMG submission 184120) | Hot spring microbial communities from Little Hot Creek, USA to study Microbial Dark Matter (Phase II) - LHC4sed_replicate (SPAdes)... | ecosystem: Environmental > Aquatic > Thermal springs > Hot... | reverse complement strand
TTAGAGTCTCAGATAAGATGATGATATCTACTAGTCTGAGAGAAGCTGAAGTAGATGCAGTAGCTAAACTTGTCCAATCATTATTTAAGATTAGGCTGGAGAAGATTATTAGAGCAGTCGAGTCTGGCTCTTACCCTGAAACTATGTCTGCATTCGAAAAGAACATCTATATGTCGCTTTACAGAATCCTAACAGAACATAGAAAGTATGTTGAATCAATAATCATGGCAACAGCATATAGTGGGTGGAAAACTGTTGAATCTAATTATGACGTGGTATGTTTTCAGCAGGATTTCCCCCAAATCGTTGGAGAAGACTTAAAAACTTATGGTCCCTTTAAGAAAGGAGATATAGCTGTTCTACCAAAAGCTAACGCTCAAACTCTTATAGTTAAAGGCTTAGCAAACAGAATAACTATTATGTCTCCAGAGCTTGGGGAGCAGTAGAGAATATCTCCGAACCTTCTACTGAGATTATCAAGCTACTTAAGATTACCCGCTTAATCTGAGCTTGGAAAGGTGTATAGATTCTAAGTAGATTCTTCCTAGGGTTAAACATCATCAGTAAGCCTATACCTGAGAATGTATAGTTAACATCATATAGATGGCATAGTATCCCAGCTCTACATATTCTACAAACTTCTTCTAATCCCTCCTCGATTACTATACCTTTATCTTCAGCGAATGATGCTAAGAGCTTATTTATGATGTGAGAGATCCTATGAACTCTATTTTCACCCGTGATATATTCTAATTCAACCCAGGAGATCGGGATAGTCCGTATAATTGATCTCCTCAAGAACCTCTCATACATCATCTCTCTAAGCTTCTTCCTAGCTTCCAGACTTCTCTTCCTAACCGTGAGGGGTGGAGGGAGCTCTCTAACATCTATAGAGTATTCTTTACAGTATTCTTCTAGTTCAGGAATAGTATCCCCTATAATGACTAAGTGGGTCGGGTTAAAGATCTTGACTAATTCTTTCTTATGGTATATTGCTCCTTCACTATTTATCCAACCATCAACATCTATTACAAGATTCTGGATAGAATACTTGGTTATCAGATTACTGTAGAGCTTTTCTACAGATTTTATATGCCTAGCCATGACGGGTGTAGGAGAAGTATATCCTACAGCTTCCATGTTTTCAGCTTTAACATATGATATATCTGGCAAAGGATTCTTCAAGTAAACATATCCAATAGTTGTAGGTGGGCAGATGCTTGACTGGCCTACATCTAAATCCATGAAGACACATGTTTTCTTCATGCTTATAATGATGTTCGCTCCAAGAGTAGCGAGGGAAGTTTTACCTGAATCTGACCCTCCCATAAACATTACAGTCGATCTATCCAGCTCAGCAATCTCTTGAACCGTCTTAAGCCATTCATCTGGTATAGTATTACCATCTACTTCTTCTATTGATCCACCTTCTCCAAACGTATACTCAATCTTAGAATCTTCATATGAATATACTGGTCTAGATCTCCAGCTCCTAATTACGATCTGTTTCTTCTGAGGTAGAGGGTATCCCAGTATGGATGCTTTACCTTCTAGGAGCTTTATTGATGCTGGACCATTAACTATTAATGTCTTACCAGTTTTTAAGTCGTAGGTCGGCATTGGGTCTCACCCTTCTTAAACCTCGACCTTCTTCTAAGTAATAACAATATAGCTGAATATTCATCTTTGCTTAAACCCTTCTCTCTAGGAATCAATCCTTTAGCTGTCCTAAATTCATTTATAACTTCGATCTTTAATCCCTCAATACTTCTAAGATACTTAGTCAACATCTCTAGAAATCTTGATAATTCTTCTTGAGTTGTTGTCGAGCCTACTAGAATCATCTTCTCTTCTGCCTCTCTATGTCTATCTAGGAAAGCTTTCACGTCCTCAAACATGCTCACTTCATGAAAATACTTCGAAGTTCTTATAATCTTATTGTTTACCGAGTAGGCTACACCAATAGTCTTACCTGGATCGATAGCTATCAGAATATTCTGGTACGAGTCAACATCATTCAAGATTTCTAAGACTCTTTCAATAAGTTCTTCTAAGCTTTGATAATCTTCAAGATATAGAATCCTACGATTAACAGCTTCTACTTGAAACTCGCCTCTCTTAGTTACTATGACATTAATTGATAAAGGAAGATTATCGATACTAAGAGTATGAACAGTCTTTACACCCATCCTTGATATGGTCTCTCTAAATAAGCTTGCAAACTTCATGTCTAAAGTTACGAGCCCTACGATCTTCTTCATCCCACTATTATCTTAAGATAAGCGTTTAATAGGTTCTACCTTAATCTAGATATGGTGGTTGACGTGGGTCGTAGAAGGAGGAAGATTGTTAAGAAGAAGATTGTAAAACCACCCCCGAAGATATTCTTATGCCCGATATGCAATGTGGAGGCTGTAACTGTTCTCCACCAAAAAGGTGAAGACTATGCTGAAGTATTATGTGCTAACTGTAAAACGAAAATAAAAATTAGATGGTATCCAGCATATAGTGAAGTCGATGCATACTCTGAATTCTACGATATAGTTACTGGCAGGAAGAAGGTTGAAATGATTGCAGAAGCACCTACTCTAACTCAAGAAAACAAGTCAAGTATGGAAGAAGAGGCCATCCATACCTCAGACTATAATAACTTAGAAGAAACTGAAAAAGAATAGTTTAATAATGAATTCTGAACTACACTCTATCAAGCGTAAAAAATATTTTTATGGATGAGAGTAACAGATATTGGTAATGTCTTCATCGATTAGGTCGATTAAAGTCGGGAAGACGGAGAGCTACTTACTGGAGAAACTTGAGAAGGGACCGACACATATAACTCTACTAGATCCTGAGAGTATTCTAATAGATAGAGCAATTGAGATCGCGAGAATGGTGGAATCTTGTGGAAGCTCTGCCATTATGGTTGGAGGCTCAACAGTCTTCTCCCAGAACGAGATGGACGAATTCATAGTTACTTTAAAAAAGAATATTAAGATACCCGTTATAATATTTCCAAATAATGTTCAAGCATTATCTAAGCATGCTGATGCTGTTTGGTATATGTCTCTCCTGAATTCCGTAGAATGGTATTATATCATCGGAGCACAGATGCAGGCTGCACCGTTCATTAAGAAGCATCAAATTGAGGCAATACCTCTAGCATATATTGTCTTTAGAGGAGATACAGCAGTCTCCGCTATAGGTAGAGTCCTGCCTATCCCTTACAATCATCCAGAAGTAGTTGTAGCGTATGCATTAGCAGCACAGTACCTCGGATTTAGATTCATATATCTAGAAGGAGGCTCAGGAGCATCTGAGCCGATCCCCCCGAACGTTATCAAAGCTGTAAAATCCTCTATCAGCATACCTTTAATCGTAGGAGGGGGGATAAGAACAGTAGAGCAGGCTCAAAAAGTGTTAGAATCGGGTGCAGATGTAGTTGTAACAGGCACAATCGCAGAAGAAGACCCAGAAAATCTAAGGAGGCTTATTGCTAAAGTGAATAGTTATAGAGTTTGTTAAATCTCTACTAAATATCATAGACCTCCTCGAATTTCTTAGGAAATCGTAATAATTATATTAAAGAACTTAGCCTCTATAGAGGGTAGAGACCGAATTGTCTAGGTATTTTGATAGAGTTTCTACAGGTATCCCGAGGCTTGACCAGATGTTGGGCGGTGGATTAATTAGAGGTAGGACATATCTTGTGACTGGTGAAACAGGCGTAGGCAAGACAATACTAAGTCTACAATTCATCCTAGAAGGTTTAAGACAGAATGAACATGCCATCTATGTATCCCTAGATGAAAGAATTGATGGAGTACTTAATGGAGCATTATCTCTCGGATGGGATCTATGGGAGTACATACAGATGGGGTTATTCCACCCATTTGAATTTAGGTTATTTACATCAGATTTAAAGAGGTTTGGAAAAGAGAGTAGAGCATTCGTAGAAGCAATAGAAAAGATTGCACATGGGAGACCAATTAGTAGAATCGTGTTAGATCCTATATCTGCACTAGCTTTAGGAGCAAGAGAAGAATTCATCGTAAGAGAGTATCTAAGAGAGATTATAAACATGCTTGAAGAAAAAATGGGTGCAACAACAGTTCTTACATGCGATGTACCGACAGCCTCAAAGAAATTAAGCCGATTTGGTTTCGAAGAGTTCTTATCATCAGGAGTAATAGTTCTAGGTGTAGTTAGGTTTAGAGGTAAGCTCCTCAAGACAATCTATGTAAGAAAGATGCGTTGGTCTATGGCTGACTCATCAATATACACCTTTGAGATAAGACCAGAAGAAGGAATAATCATAAAAGAACCACTCTCTGAACACATTGACACAGCATCACTTGAACTCTAGATTCCCCGTCTAATGTCCTGATTTCTAACCTTTAATTTCTGACAGGAAATTATGTTGAATAATAAAATTTTAATAACGTGAAGGATAAGAAGATTTAACGTAAGGGTCTGTGTAAGAACATGTTTACAAAACTTCATGTTGAAAACTTTTAAGCCCTAAGAATGTTGACATAGAATCAAGGAAGACAAACGTCTTCATAGGATTAAACACAAGTGGGAAAGCAAAATCGTAAAAGTTTCCTAACTAGTAGCTGGACAGATGAACTTATTTAAAAATATCTCCGCCCGTCCGTTCAGCCCTATTGTTCTTCGTCTTGAAAATCCTGTTAATGAAAAACCTTTACTGAAATATCAAGAGGAAAATTTGGCTCGCTACTTACTTTATCTGCATACAGGGAGATGGAAAGATTTCAAACATATTGAAGAAACTTTGCACGGTATGGTCCCAGAGGTTAATGGTATTATCTCACATATTGAGGGGACTGATGTTGAGATAAAGATTAAATAAACGGTTTGGATGAACCTTTAAAGCCTTATAATATCTCTGATGGTACTCTAGCAATTCTTGCGATGATCAATTCTATATATGGTGGTTTTAGAAGAACTGTATACGTCATTACCTACTCGAGACCCTGATGGACTTAGTTAGAAATTCTCTATCTCAAGTTATTTTAACGACGCACTCACCCTATCTATTAGATCATGCTAAACCAGAAGTCTTCCTAGTAGAAAAAGAGGACCTAGAAACTAAAGTGGAGATGTTATCCAATACTGAGAGGATGAACCGTGTGAAGCTGTTTTTAGAGGAAGATGGTACATTAGGAGAGGCATGGTATTCTGGATTATTAGGCGGAACCCCATTTTTAGTAGTAGTTGAAGGCTCAGCTGATATAGGTTTTGTTGAACGAATTGCAGAGAGACTCCAAGCTGCATGTTGACTACATTTAATGAAAGGGAATAGACCAGAAAAAGCTGGCTGTATCCTAGCAGCCTTACAGAGAGAACTTAATAGAGCTATTGTACTCAAAGATCTTCATAGGAAAGGTAAAAATAGAGTTACCGTCATACATAAGTTAACGGATAAGGCTAAACAGCTAGAGAAGCGAGGATCAAGATTACATATTATTACTATTAAGAGAAGTATAGAATCATGGGATCTTGCAAGTCTTTCTGTAAACAATCCAGAGGAGATGTTAGATCCAGAAGAAGAGCCTAAAAGATTAATGAATATGAAAGGGGAGCAATTTATTAAAAGTCGTGAGTTCTACAGGAAATTAGCAAGAGAAATTGTGGACATCAAAAAGCTATGGTAAAGTCAGAGAGTTCTAGAAATTTCATAAAAAATCCTTACCGCTATAGAAGACTGTGCTTGGCGTCTATAATTGATTCATAGTCTGTAAATTAGTATTATGGTAAAACTCTTGCAACCTTTTTTGAGAAGATTCTGTAGTAGAAATTAATATGAGCCAGTGCAGAGGTCAAGCCAAGTGTTCTAGTGATCTAAGATATAATTGTGGAGTAGGTTAGATATAGATAAATCATAGTCCATTCACGGTTAGAGTTGAGATGAGAGAATGGGTTTAACAATTTCGGAGAGAGAAGCTATAAAAAATAAGGTTATAGAGGTCTTGAAGAATGTTTATGATCCAGAGATTCCTGTGAATGTTTATGATTTAGGGCTAATATACGGCATCAATGTAGATGAAGAGGGTAGAGTAAATATACAGATGACTTTAACTGCTCCTGGATGCCCAATAGCTGGAATGGTCATAGCATCTACAGAATCAGCAATTAGGGAAAAAGTATCTGAAGCAAAAGAAGTCTATGTAAATCTTGTATGGGATCCTCCATGGACGCCCTTAAGAGTAACACCTGAAGGACGTGAAGCTTTAAAGAAACTACTAGGATACGATCTAGTAGGAGAGTGGATAAAAGCTACCTCTTAGAGTTAACATTCTCTAGAGTTTCATACCACTAGTATTCCGAGGACCTAAATGAGTAGGTTTGTATGTCTTGATGAGAATATAGAAGATATGGCCAAACTAAGCTAACCACCTCTTACATTTACTTGGATTGCGTCTCCCACCACTCAAGGCAGCATCAGATATAATAACCTGGAGAATAAGATAAGCTCAGTAGATGATAGATGGGGTTCCCAGAGAATTAGCCCGATACTACGAAAATCTATTGGAGAAGATAAATAATCAAAAAAAGATAGCTATTGAAGCTAGGAGGAGGATAGCTTCTCCGATACCTCAGATTGAAGTACTCTTTGCAAAAGACCTCGCTGAGAGGGTTGAACTCTTAGTTGGACCGAAAGGAGTGGCAGATAAGATAAGGAGATTATTCGGTAAAATTACTCTAGAAAAGCTAGCCTTGAAGCTTGCAGAAGAAATCATTAAGGAACGTGGAAGAGAAAAAGTTGATGGAGAAATCCTACTTCAAGCTATTAGAACGTCATTAGCAATGCTTACACCACCATGTATAACCGCCGCTCCCACAGAGGGAGTAGTAGCCGTTAAGATAAAGAAGAACATGGATGGATCAAGGTATCTAGCAGTATATTTTGCTGGACCGATAAGGTCTGCCGGAGGAACGGAGCTAGCAGCAGTCGTGGTTTTAGCAGATTATGTTAGAAGGATTGTGGGACTAGACAGGTACAAGCCTACCTACGAGGAGATAATGAGGTTCATTGAAGAACTAAGACTATATAAGAGGAAGGTCTCAAGATTCCAGTACAATGTTCCAGATAATGTTATAGAATATATCTTGAAGAATCTACCAGTAGAAGTTACAGGAATACCGACAGACAAGATACTTGTATCATCCTTCCGTAATCTCCCAAAAATTGAAACCAACTATCTGAGAGGAGGAGCACTCAGAGTTATAAACGATGGGATCGCGGGTAGAGCTAAGAAGGTTTTAAAACTTGTAGAAAAGATAGGTCTAGATGGATGGGAGTGGATAAGAAGAGTAATAGAGATAATGGATGCAAATAAGAATGAAGATGAAGGATACTTTGATGAAGTAGTGGGTGGGAGGCCGGTAATATCTCTCCCAGATAGATTTGGCGGATTAAGAATCAGGTATGGTAGAGCATCTTCAACAGGACTCGCATCCATAGGGTTGCATCCTATGACACTGGAGATTCTCAACTGGTATATCGTCTCAGGGACACAGCTAAAACTTGATTACCCGGGCAAAGGAGGGATAGTGGCTGCAGTAGACTATATCGAGCCTCCAGTAGTATTAACTGGAGATGGTGAGGTAGCAAGATTAGATAATTATTCAAAGTATGAGAGGATTAAAGATAAGATAGAGAGAATACTCTTCTTAGGAGATGTATTGGTTTCTGTAGGTGATTTAATAGAAAATAATGTTAAGATCTATCCACCTGGATTCTGTGAAGAATGGTGGTGTGAAGAAATCCGTTTCAGGTTAGTTAACAACACGCAAAAGATTAGTAAAGAACTTTATGACAAGATTCAGACTCTGCTCGAAGACCCTTTTAATAATGTACCCAGCCTCAGAGAAGCAGTGATAATTAGTCTAAAGATTGGTGTTCCTCTCCATCCAAGGTATACCCCATTCTGGAAGAATATAACATTAAAAGAGTTAGATGTCTTGAGAGAATGGTTGAAGAACTCAATAAAGAATATGATGCATAAAAATGGAGAAGTATATCTATCAAGATCTGAGAAAGCAAAGGAGATACTAACTAGGATTCTCGTTGAACATAGAGTTAAACTAGACAAGATAATTCTTTCAAGTGATTGGCTTAAAGCTCTCATAGTAATGCTTAGACCATTTACGAATGCTAAATTAATCGGTGAAGATATCCTCGAAGCTTTATCTAAGCTCTCAGGGATAGTTATTGAAGATAAGGCTGGAACATTTATAGGTGCTAGAATGGGTAGACCAGAGAAGGCTGCTCAAAGAGAGATGAGCCCACCTGTAAATATTCTATTTCCAATAGGATCGAACGGTGGTCCATCTAGAGACTTAATAAACGCATTAAATAATAATGAGAAGATTATCATCGAGCTTGTTAAGAGACGATGTTCAAGTTGTGGTAGGAAGACCTGGAATCATAAATGTCCTGAGTGTAGAACACCAACGGAAATAATTGGAGAATGTGGATCATGTGGTTTCGAGAAAAGATATGATGGAGAGCCAGTATGCGATAAATGTGGAGGGAGCATTGCTTACTACGAGAAATATGTAATAAATATAGCTGAGAAATTATATGAAGTATCTAGAGAGATTAATGATCCTCTGCCAGGAAGGATTAAAGGAGTTCAAGGTTTAAATAGTCTAACTAAAACTCCCGAAGACCTAGCCAAGGGTATTCTGAGAGCTAAACACGAGCTCTACGTTTACAAGGATGGAACTATAAGATTCGATGCGACAAATGCTCCCTTAACCCATTTTAAACCAAGTCAGATAGGATCATCAGTAGATAAGCTCAGAAAACTAGGCTATACACATGACATATTTGGAGAACCACTAACTTCCCCAGAGCAGATTCTAGAATTGAGGATCCAAGACATGATCATTCCTCGTAAAGCAGCAGAACACTTATTTAGAGTATCTAAGTTTATTGATGATGAGCTTAAGAAGCTTGCAGGAATGGAGCCATACTATAATTTTGAGAAGCCTGAAGATATAATAGGGGAACTAGTAGTAGTTTTATCTCCTCATACATATGCAGGGTCAGTTGCAAGGGTAGTAGGAATAATTGATGGACTTGTATGTTTTGCTCATCCAGTACTTCATGCTGCAAAGAGGAGAGATTGTGATGGAGATGAAGATAGTATTATGCTCCTCCTTGATCCTTTAATCAATTTCTCAAGATTATATCTACCAAATAGAATCGGTGGAAGAATGGATTCTCCGCTCTTAATAACTTCAATAGTTTATCCTGAAGAAGTTGATGAACAAGCCCATAACCTAGACATAGTTGATAGATACCCTTTAGAATTTTATAGAAAAGCTAAAAACGGTGCACATGTATATACCATAACGAGGATTATCCCAACGATTAGGAATTACCTAGAAAGACCTGAAGCTTTTGCTGGATGTAGATTTACCCATCCTCAAAGCTCACTAGTAACCACCGTAAAAGAGTCAGCTTATAAAAAACATTCATCTATGCTGGGGAAAATTATCGGGCAGATAGAGATTGCTGAAAGATTAGCTGGAGTAGATGTTACTTTAATGGTAGAGAAGATAATGGAGTCCCATCTACTTCCAGACATAGTAGGAAATGCTAGAGCATTCTTTACACAAGAGTTTAGATGCAAGAGATGTGGGTCCAAGTATCGTAGACTTCCGATAAAAGGCAGATGCAGTAATTGTGGGGCTGAATTAACGCAGACAGTCTTCAGAGGAGCCGTAGAAAAGTATGTTGAACTTACGCAAGAACTTCTTGGAAAATATGTCAAGAACGAGTACTTAAGAGAACAAGCTCTCATAGCAATAGAAGGCATAAGGAAGATGTTTTCAAGAGAAGAATTAACTGAAGCATCTGGAAGGCAAGTTTCGCTAGAAAAGTTTATCTAGGATGGCCAATCGTGATAAGAATTATCTATAGGATTGATTAATGTTAGCATGGATGGCTGAGGTTAACCCAAGAGCATACTTAGCGAGGATAAAGAATGTTAGGAAAGGAGTAAATACGAGGTCTAGCATCCTTGAAGTAATAAAGTCGAGACCTTTAACTGTTAAGAGTATATCTAAGGAAATCGGTAGGAGTAGTTCATCAATAAGAAGACATTTAAAGAATATGGAAGCTGAAGGAATAGTTAAATCTCAAAGATATAGGGGTAGGATTATCTGGATGACTACTGGTATAGGTCAGACGAGTATAGAAGATTGGCATAGAAGGTTGAGCATCCTCTAAAGCTTTAACTTTTCCATTCTTTACTCTTTCTAACAGTCTATATGACGAAATCCACCCAACAAGGAAAGCCATAATAAACGTTGTCACATATGTGCTCTCTGAGTATATTATGAAGGGCGTAATCTTGTAACCTCATAGTTTTTTACTGCTCAGCGGTCAGCATTATAACCTTTACCTACAGCTCCTTCTCCGACTTCATAGTAATAGCTATATTGATTATTCTTTCATGAGGTAACCCCAGTATATCTCTTCTAGCATCTATAGATTACGTTAGCCATCTGTGCAAGATGTTCTCTTGCCCCTCTACAATATCTACTCTTATTTTTGTTGTTTTATTAGTCTAAGATATTTCTTGAGAGAGTCTAAGGACGATTCGATTCTAGTTGTAGAGAGTTCAGTAAAATGGTTAACTTTATTCTACCTTTTATTCCAAGTATTCTACACGACCTTATGAATAACATTTTCAGGGAGTATTTCAATAATCTTCTTTGAGGTATCTCTCTTATCGCTTCTCATCAGTCTTATAGCACTCTTCAGTTTGTAGTCGTATCCATTTTTAATCCATTGTTTCAATGTCATAATTCTCTTTGATAGAAGCTCATGTTTATTAATCAGTAGTTTTAGCTCAACTCTCTTCTCTAATTATTGGATTGTTAAAAGTCTAAGACAGACCTGTGGAAAGAATAGCATATCTGTCAATGAAGTATTATACATGGCTAAGATGGAGAACATCAAGATTGTTAGAGAGAGATGGAGAAACTATAATAGAAGCTCTCAGAAAGTTATTGAAGAAATATATTAAAAGAGTATGTTTGCAACTATAATCATGGCTATCATTAAAGCTGCGAGTATCAATACTAGCTCAGCTCTAATCTTTATACCTTTAATCTCTTCTTCAAAGAATCTTAGAAGACCTGCAGCTGATTGAGGCATGGGTGCTTCTCTTCTTCTCCTCCTAGCACTCATTTTCCCGGCACCATCTGAAAACAGTAAACGCTCGCTAATAAACACTTCTATATTGTTAAAAACCGACCAGTTAAATCTAACAGATAAGTCATCTAGATAGATCTAATAGAGAGTAGTCTGATATGCTTCAGGGATAGACCTTGCGTTTATCCCTCTACTTCTAAGATTTTGGGAAAACTCTCTGGCATAACCATAGATTGTATAAACTTGTTGTGGTTTACTCTCCAAGATATACTTTATCAATCCATAATAGTCTGAGTGCCCACTAAGTGGGAAAGATGTATCGTAATTGGGATACCTATATCTTAAAGCCCATCCTGTGGCTACGGCCCACCGAGTCCTCCGGCTGATAGGCAGTTCCTCTTTAAAGCTTGAAACATATACGCATTCTCCTTGTTTCAAAGTTTCTATACCTTCAACTTTACTTATTGGAATGTAATCTAGAGATATCCTGTATTCTCTGTATTTTTCAGATATTCTAGCTACTGGATTGCTTACAACTACGGGAATGTCTAGGTAGGTATTAACTATACGTATGATTTCTTGACTCTTCCCCAGTGAGTAGACCTTGAATGCAGGTATCTCATCCGACGATACAGTCTTGAGAATCCATTTAACGATATCAGCATATATCTTCTCTCTACTAGGGAATCTATAATATGGTAGCCCATATGTTGACTCAATTATAAGTATATCAGAGTCTATAGGTTTTGCGCCTTTATGTACTATAGTATCATATGTATTAAGATCACCTGTATAGACTACTCTTAATCCATCGGCATCAATTACGTATTGAGCTGAGCCTAAAACATGACCAGAAGACTTCATTGAAATCTCTAATCCGTCTCCAACTCTTAGCTTTTCTCCATATTTTAGAATAGCCCACTCACCCCTCCTACCGGTAGCTTTCAAGATCGAGGCCGTTTCTTCACTCATTACGGCATTCTTCAAAGATAAGCTGTGAACATGGTCTAGGTGAGCATGGGAAATAAATTGGATGCTACTACCCATAGGCTTAGTATCAAAAACCAATCTTAAATCTTTAATTTCTAAAGCGAGACCATTACCTCCACGAATTCTCAAGCCACTCAATCTATACTTCATTAACTATTAGGATGCTCTTAATATTTTCCCGGCATATACTTTATTTAGTAGTTGTACCGAACAATTAATAAACCCCATGATTAATGGATCCATGAAAAATTTGAAAAGAGAAAACCATACATCGAAGCTAGCTTCACTCTACCCGTATATAAAGGGGCTACCGGGTAGAGGAAACCTAAAAGGGTTAACAGTTACGTTCACTACTCTTACAATAATCTTAGCGTCATTAGCAGATTGGACAATAATATGGGTACCCGCCTTATCCTACTACTCAATAATTATGATTAATTATCTTTTCTCTAAAGTCGGGAGAGGATTAGTAAATTTTAGGAGACTTAATGGTTTAACAGTAATAGAGATGATGATCAATAGTGTCGGATTGACTATTATTCATCTATTCAACTTGTTTACTAGGCTTCCAATAATTGGTCTTGCTCTACTCTCATCTTTTACAGCCTTAGCTGCCTTGCTTAGAGGTTTAGTACTTAGAGTTCTTACCGAAGATGATTTATCTCACTCACTAGGATATTCTATTGCAGTTTCAGCACTCCTAGTTGCCCCATTCTTCACTCCTAGTTTAAACGATCTTCTAGTACCGATGCTTATTGGGCAAATTATTGGGAATGTTCTACACACATTGTACTCTTCTACTATTAACTACTTTTTCAGAATTCATAGATTAAAACCTATAAAACTCTTATCAGCAATGCTAGCCATATTTCTTGATGGAAAGAAAGACTCCTTAGAGAATTTAGCTGAGAAACTCAACACTAGATCTGACATTACTATTGACTGTCTTGTCTTCAGAGAAGTCGGGAGAAGAAACATAGAGCTAGCATTCATAATACCAACTTTTCACCCTGGACCCTTCAGAGATTTTGGTAGCAGTATACTGCCATACTTGATTGAAGAGAAGCTCTCAAGTAAAGGTGTGAAGACAGTTATTGCAAGAGGACTCTCAGATCATTCTAAGAACATTATATCTAGGAGGGACTGTGAATTCATAGCTGAAGAGATTTCAAATAGAATAATTAACTGTAATTCTAACTATTCTAGGAGAATTGGCTTAACGAAGGTTTTAAAATATGGTTCTGCTACAGCTTCTCTAATACCAGTTGGTGATACAACACTCGTAGTGTTAACTCTTCACCCTAAAGGTATGGAGGATATACCTCCCTTATTAATGGATGGAATAAAAAGAGATGATATAATCGTAGTTGATGCACATAATAGTTTCTCGGAAGATGTTAAAGAATTAGATGGAGATGGATTTAGAGATATTAGGAATGCATTGGTCATAGCTTCAGAGACGACGATTGAGAGGGGTTCACAGATTCTAGCTGGATATAGTGAAAACATGATAGAAGGCTATGGTTTAAAAGATGGTATAGGTCCGCTAGGTATAAGAGTTTTAACATTCAAAAATGATAATTATTTTACGGCTCTTGTTGTTCTTGATAGTAATAATGCCGTACCAGAGATTCGAGAGAGAATACTTAAGGATGCTAAAGACCTAGGTATAGATTACTGCGAAGTCTTAACAACTGATACCCATATAGTTAACGGTATAAAGCTGGGAGGTAGAGGCTATCACCCTCTAGGGGAAGTAATACCTGTAGAAGTAATATCATCATCAGTAGTTCAAGCATTAAAGAGAGCTATGTTAAATCTCAAGGAGGTGGAGGTCTCGAGACTCTCAACTATTTTCAGAAATGTTAAGGTAATGTCGAATGACTTCCTAGCGGAAGCAGCAGAAAAAACTTTCAAGTCTCTCAGACTCTTCTACGTAACAATATTATTGACGTTAATCACTTCTGGATTAATTACTTTATCTTTAGTTTGACCAAGTCTTAATATAGAAAATTTTATTTTGCTGAACCTAGATCTATTTCAAGAGGTTTGAGAGTTTGGCTAAAGCTATAATTATAGTTGGAAAGAAGCCTAAGATGAGATATGTTACAGCATGTATAACCTTATTTAATAGGGGTGAGAAGGAGGTTCTGCTTAGAGCTCGGGGAAGAAGTATTACTAACTGCATCGACGTTGCTTTCCTACTTAAGAAAAGCTTCTACTCAGATCTAGAGATAAAGAACATAGCTATAGGATACGACGAAGCTGAATTAGATGGGAATAGGAGAAGATATGTAAGTTTTATTGAAATATTAATATCCAGATAGCTTAAAAGATGAGGGTTCCCCATTATTAATATAATTATTAATATAGATTCACTAAACAGCTAAAGAGTTATAGAGTTAGATGACGCTGAATAATTGAGTGAAATGCCTGGAGATAGTGATAAAACATTTATGAACTTTTTTTCAGAAGAAGCCGTAGAAATATTAGAGAAAGCTTGTAGAATCTTTTCCCGTTCATTTCAGCCTCTATATCCTTTAATTGTTAAACAAGTAAGTGAAGGAGCAGTGATAGATGTTAAAGAGAATAAGTACATAGATTTTACATCTGGAGGGGGAAACCTACTATTAGGCGGAAACCATCCAAAAATTATTGAAGCTATCGCAAGACTCATAGAGCAGAAGAATCTTTTCACTTTCCAGAAATCATATAACAGAGACTTCGTAGAATTTATAGAGGAGCTCTTAAAAATATCCCCTGTAAAAGGTGATGCGAGAGCATTAATAGTTGATTCTAGATCTGAAGCGGTAGAAGCTGCCATTAGAATAGCTAGACTATATACTGGGAGGAGATTAATAATAGGATTCACAGGCTCATATCATGGTCTAACTCTTGGAGCTCAATCTATATCAACAGATATACCTACTAGATGGAAGAGATTCGAGGAAGCTCCAGGATTCGTAAAAATTCCCTACCCAGATTGTTCAAGATGCTTCCTTCTTCGTGAAAGAAGCGAATGTAGAATAGAGTGCCTAGATTATCTTGAATATATGCTTTCGCTTGGTATTCTAGAGAATACTGCTGCAATAATTCTACAACCATTGAGAAGTGATGGTGTCTCCCCTCCTGAAGAATATCTTAAGAATCTTAGAGAGTTCTGTAGAGAAAATAAGATATTATTGATCATGGATGAATCAATATCTGCCCCCGCTAGGACGGGTAGATGGTTTACCATAGATTACTACGATGTAGATACTGATTGTCTAATCTTAGCTTCACAAATCTCTCAGGGATACCCGATTGGAGTTCTTCTGTCTAAGAGTAGACTACTTGACTTAGAACCAAATTATATTGAACCGGAAGTTGGAGGAAACATTCTCACAATAACTATAGCTTTAAGAGTCTTGGAGATATTGAAAAATGAGGGATTAATTGAACGGGCTGAAAGAATTGGTAGAGTGATAAAGAAGAGGCTTGAAGAACTTAGAAGAGAGCTTGAATTTGTCTACAGAATAAATGGAAGAGGAATGTATATAGGGTTCGAGCTAGTGAAAGAAGGTAAACCATCTAGAATCCTTGGAAGAGAGCTTGTAAAAGAATGTTTTAGAAATAGGCTGCTACTCAAGATGGATAGAGAGTCGACTATCGTAATATCTCCATCACTGAATATTAGGGAAGAAATACTGGAGAAGGGCTTAGAGATTCTAGATGCTAAGCTAAGAGAATTGTACAGAGCTGGAACAAGATTCTAGCGTGTTATCTCGAGCTTCTTTAATCTGATACCCCCTCTATGGATAGCATAGTTACATTCTCTACAGATAAGTTTAAGAGTCTGCTTCTGAGTAGTCTTAGACTTCTTACGTTGGAGCGGGTACTTCTGTCCACCGTATCCATGTAGTTCTCTCTCATGTCTACGTGCACCTGCGGCTAAAGCTCTATCCTTACCCTTCTTGTATAAAGTCACCTTATGCTCAGTATATTTACGGCATTTTGGACAATAAGTATTAATTGTTTCAGGGACTTTCATGCTGAAAACAGATATATGTCGCCAATTATTAAATATCTCCATTAGCAGAAAGTCCCTCTTCCTCAGGTATCCAGTAGTAGAGATGGTCACGTTTTATTATCTTCTGCATCTTATTCTGCAACTCTCCAACTCTTTGAGCATTTCTTCCAGTGTCCTCGATCATGTCCAACAATATGCTACTCTTACCTAATATTTGAAAATCCACTATGTGCTCACTGATTCTCACTTTCTGCCTGAATCTTAAACTTTCTATCTTAAGTGTTTTAGAATTAGCGCTGGATCTACTTACGCAGGAATAATGGACTAAAGTACCAGTATCAGAGATTCGGTGTAGAGAATGTTGCTGAGAGGTTCTCTGGATACCTAAAATGGAGTACGAGGAGATTCTACAACAATATAAATGCATGGAAGATTAAGTCGATAAAAGACTACGCATCAGCGATAGCAGCAATTAAGAAACTTACTCAAAGTAATAAAAACTCAAGGAAGAGTACTACCCGGTTGGTTGGATCCTAGAGTCGATATTGTTCAGCGAACTCACAATGTAGGTGTATTAACCTATGGCTTATGTTTAGGAAATGAAACGTATACGTAGAGAGGTATGTGATATAGATTAGGGGTTATAGAGGACCAAAATCTTGATTTAGCCTTCCTAAACTCTTTGATAGGCTTGAAGAATTCGAGATACCATAGAGAGGATATAGGTATTGCTCATTATGTAGAGAGGCATTCCTAAGGATATCTAGGTTCTGTCCTAGATGTGGGTTAAAGCTTGGGAGAAAGCTTAGGAGGGAAAAGTTAAGAAACACATAATCGTTCGGCCTAGAATATTGGCCCAGTCAGCTAGGTAATACTATTTGTGTATTAGATTAGGAGAATAATTTCTCCAGTTCATCATCTAAAAGTTTCAAGAGCGATGAGCTGATGGATGTTGATGGCTCATGTTATGGAGGTATATTCGCTGTTACTATAAGATGTACGAGGTGGGCAGCGATAATAGAGGTGTTTTAATGGTAGTATCTAGTGTATGGTCAGAAATCTCTATATGAACATTTCGCATTAGACGTGCACGTAGGCTTCTATAAGTCTTCTCAATGTTCTAAGTTGTTTCTCATGTTCTTCTCCTATTTCTTTTTCTTCGAATTTTCTAAACTTCTCCGCAATCTCTACTTGATCTTCGATAGGAATATGTTGGTCAGCTAAATTAAATAGTATGGTATCTTCCTTCCAGATATGTTGTTCAAGGAGTGAGATGTAGTTTCTAGCATTTTCAATGAATTCCTCTAGAGCATTTTGAGAACCACTCCTATATTCTTCAACTGCTCTATTCATAGCTTTAACATATCTCCTGCCTTCTTCATGCTCTAATAACATAACACCTATTGGACCACTATTTCGTGGTATGCCTGCATTCTCCAAGGCGGGAAATAGAATATTTTCTTCTTTTCCATGATGACATCTATCTGCAAATATCCTGATAAAATCTAATATATCTACCAAATCTTCTATGGAGACATCTTGCTCTAAGGCAGCTTTATCAACAATCTTATTTAAAACTGATAGCATCTTTTTAATTTCTACATGCTCATTCTTTAAAACATCCGTAGGCTTCATATACAATCCCAAATCCAGAACCAAACTTTTGAAATTTAAACCTCGTATAATAACGAATTATTGAGTGATTCAGAGCTGATTTTCTATTAAGGGTACCTCTATAGAATTTAAAAGTAATGTTTTCGCAATATGTTGAGGTACATCCGTAAATAGGTAGGATATATATTCTATGAGGGTGTCTAATTTTTAGAAGTGGTGGTTATGTTATTAATTGAAAGAATCGTAGTCAGTCCTTTAATGAGTAATGTATATCTCATATTTGACAACGTTGTGAAAGAAGGAATATTGATAGATGCTGGAGATGACCCGGATAAGATAATCAAAATCATTGAGAAGAATAATGTTAAAGTAAAAAGAGTATATGTTACCCACGGGCATTTTGACCACGTATTAGCTATTAGAGAGCTTCAAGACTACTTAGAATGCAAATTCTACATACATCAAGATGACCTACCAATACTTGAAAAAGCTGCAGAATCTTATAAGAGGCTACTGGGGAGGGAGTGTAGTAATCCGCCTAGTCCAGATGGATATGTTAAAGATGGAGAGAAGATTACTATTGGAGAAAATGAAATTAAAGTTTTGCATACACCAGGTCATACGCCTGGAAGCGTATCCTATTTAACAGATGATTCAGTATTCACGGGAGATACACTCTTCGCTGGAGCTATAGGTAGGCATGATTTTCCCGGAGGAAGCTTAGAGCAGCTTCTTAATTCATTAAATAAACTATTAAGCCTTCCAGACAATTACTCAGTGTATCCTGGGCATGGCCCCTCAACAACTATTGGTGTAGAGAGAATATATAATCCATTCATAGGTTTAAGGGGATTATATAGAGAGAAAGAAAATATAATATAAGTTTATATGATGAGAGAGCAGGGAGAGATGTGATGAATCTTTCAAAATTACTAAGAAGATTTATTGTAATACTTCTTGTGGGTATGGGGTTATTTATTAACTGGAACCTCGTCTCTGATTATTCAGCGGTAATTGTTGCAGGCTTTCTATCATACTTACTATGTGAATTATACTAGTTAGAAAAATGTATGAGTTCATGATGCGGAGAGACGGTTCTTGAGAAATATATCTTCACTTGAATTAAAACTGCATACTTCAGCTTTCATAATAGGTCTTGGATTATCTGCTCCAGCTTATTTCATCCCTATATTTCTCCAAGAACTAGGAGCAAGCTATACCTTAATCGGTATCATGGGGAGCATTAGATCAACCCCATATGCTGTCCTACCAATCCTTACAGGTTTTATCATGAGTAGATATGATATGAGGAAACTATACGTCCTCAGTTCAATTCTATCATCAATAGGCTTCATCCTCTTATCAATCTCTCAAAGATATTTGGAGATGGGCTTGGCTAATTTTTTACTAGGTATATCAATGGTATTCTACTGGCCTATAGCTGAATCTATTATTGCTGAATTTTTCCCAGAAGACTCGAGGTGGAAGGTATACTCTAGTTTTTCCGCTTCATGGTCTACAGCATACTTTATTGGACCTATAATAGGAGGGGTACTAGCCGAGTTAGCTGGCCTGAGAACTTTATTTGGTATTTCAGGAATTATATGTGGAGTAGCTGTTCCATTGATTTATCTCATGGGTGAGCTACGTCTTAAAAACATTGGTAAGATAAGGTTTAAAGATGGAGAACTGGTTGGTATATGGCCTCTATATGTTATGGTCTTTCTTTTTTCGATCGGTATGTCATGTCTTATTCTTCTTGCCCCCTCATATTTCTATGTGGCTGGATGGAGTAACTTTATGGTTGGGACGGTCTTCACGGTGTTCGGAATAACTAGGACTATAGGATATGTACTACTAAGTAAGCTTAGAAAGATGGATGAAGCTAGAATCATGACTTTATCAATAACAACACAATCAATAGCGATATTCTTACTAGTCTACGCTCGTCCAGAAATAATATTTCCAATATTAGCTCTCGCAGGACTTATCAATGGAGCATACTTTGTCGCATCATTCAGCGTTATTAGTAAGAAAGTTCAGACAGGATACAGAAGTATCTCAATTGGTTTTCTTGAGAGTATAATAGGGTTAGGGTTTATTATTGGACCAGCATTTATTGGTTTACTACTAGATTACCTAAATGTATGGGTGGCTTTCACTATAACATCTTTAGTAATCTTATCGGCTTTACCAGTAATATTCGTCTCCAAGAACATTCGATAGTTCTTCAGCCAAGACTACATATGGCTGAATTCTCTCTGACAAATCTATTGAACACTATCTCAGCGATGACCTTACATTCATTAGCAATATATCCGAGAGCCCATGAGATATATCTAGCTGATGGGAGTATTCTTGGATCGCCTGTTAACGCTAGGCCTGTCCTACTTAATCTAACGTTCTCTTCAATTTCCTTAATTACTTCATCGGCTATATTAATATCAAGACTGAAGAAAGCCTTCATACACTTATCAAATATTTCTTGTACTTTATCTGCTATCCTACGTAGTTCTAACGATATATTCTTATCAAGCCATAATCCCCTCCTCTTCAGGTTTAAGCATTCATGTGAAACATCATGGATGTAGTCTGCGATTTCTTCAAGTGATTTAACAGCTATCCTTGCACCTACTACATAGATTGGGCTATCTATCCCAAGCACTTTTCCAAGTTCTCTTCTTCTAAGATAAGTAAAGAGTAGTCTCACTATAAGGAAGTACAATTCATCTATTCTTTCTTCTTGTTTCTCAATATTCTTTATTATGCTTTCATCGCCCATACTTACTAAGTCTGATAGCTGACTGAGCATTGATGAGACCATTACCTGGAATCTCTTCAATAATCCTTCAATAGGGAATCTACCAGGATCTATGAAGCTCTGGATTAATATGCTCTGAGGGTTATGCTCAACAATCTCAAAAGCTGGCAACCTATCAATAGTCTTTGATATTTCATCAATCTGCTCTACTGTAAAGCCTTTCATGGACCGTACCCTAATAGCATCGTATCCTTGAACATAGCATCCAATTATCATTCTAACGAGCTGAATAGAGGAAGCACATAACTCAGCGTTTATAGTTGCTGTTAATTCTTTCTGCATTTTGACAGGAGGCTGAATCTTCAAAGAGCCATCCGGCTCCTCAATAATGGCCAGCATATCGCCTCTCTTCAACCCCTTCTCAATAACCCATTGCTTAGGAAGGGTTATACTATAGGTCCCCTCACCTACTTGCTGTATCCTCCTATATTGTCCGCTTACCTCCACGTCCTCTCGCCTATATACACCTATATACATCTATTAGATAAAATTTAAGAGCCTCTAGAAAGAGTCTTATAGCAGGAGGCGGGAGTAGAATGTTATTAGAACAACCAAAAATGTCTTTAAGGAGGAGCTACGCGAACGGCTATAAGTACTGTTCAAGATGCAGGGTCTACTACCTAACAGATAGTGTAAGATGCCCCTATTGTGGGATACTCTTAAGGAACTCACCGAGAAAAAAGAAATCTTTAAGAAATACGAAGGTTGTTAGAGTTCCACCAGAGATTGAGAAGGAGTCAACTAAAGTAGAAGTACCTGTAGAAACCATATAGACCTAGAAGGTTTGACTGATAAGCCGTAGAAATCGTTGAAGAACGTTGATAAATCTAGTAGTAAACCTTCACCAATTTATATATAATCTATTACTTTTTATTCATGGCTAATGGCATGGTCGACCAGGAATATATCGTAGAGCTAGCAAGCAGGCTGATCAGAATCAACAGTGAAAACCCTCCCGGAAGAGAATTTGATGCTGCAAGTTTTGTAGCAGATGAACTAGCGAAAATAGGTATGAAGACAGTGATAGACAGATTTGAAGATTCAAGAGCTAACGTAGTCGGAGTATATGGAGAAGAAAGCCCGTATCCTTCTATAATGTTAAACACCCATCTAGACACAGTCCCAGCAGGAGATAGAGAAAAATGGAGTTTTCCACCCTTTAGCGGTGAAGTAAAAGAGAACAGAATATATGGTAGAGGAGCAGTAGATGCTAAAGGAATCCTAGCCTCCTTTCTTGGAGCATTAAAAGAACTAGCCGATAAAGGTTGGCCTATAAGGGGGAGAGTAGTTTTAGCTGCTGTAGCAGACGAAGAAGTAGAAGGCAAGGGCACTAAGAAGCTAGTTTCAAGTGGTTTAAGAACAGATTATGCAATAGTTGGAGAACCTACATCGCTCAATGTATGTATAGCTCATAAAGGAAGAGTAGTAGTTCAAGTAGATTTCCATGGGCGGCCAGCACATGCAAGTACGCCATCCCGAGGTAGGAATGCAATATACCACGCGTCTAAATTTGTAGAAAAAATCCAGAAAATAAAATTTACAGAAAATCATAACCTTCTAGGCCATCCAACATGTACTGTTACATTAATCAGAGGCGGAGTTAAAGATAACATCATTCCAGATAATTGTACAGTAACCCTAGATTTAAGAATACTCCCTTCAATGAAGCTTAACCAGACACTAAAGAAACTTAAAAACCTCATAGAGAAAAATACATCTAAAAAAGGTTATCACATAAGGATAGTAAACTATATCCCACCTGCAGAAACATTTCCTAGCAACGCCTTAGTAAAAACAGCTTTGAATATGGTAACTGAGGTAACAGATAAGAAGACGAGGATTAGAGGGTTCCCAGCTACCTGTGATATGAGTTTCCTAGTTAATCAAGCAAGGATGCCTACTATTATTCTAGGTCCAGGGAGAATAGAAGATGCACACGTGGTAGATGAATCTATAAGCGTAGACGAGTTAGTTAAAGCTTCACAGATATACCTGAAGATATTAGAAAAGATTCTTTCGTAACCAATTATTGTTAATATCCGGTTAATTCCTAGTCATCTATGGGGCTCTACACTCTATGCCTTGCGGCATTAATAACCTTGAAGAAGTCACGTATCCTTGCTTGAACACCGTATCTATCTTCTCTAAACCTCATGTGTAGATATATCTTGAAGAGGAGTATCCAGTCTCTTTTAAGATTTAATCCACTGGTTAATCCTCTCCGAATAAATTCAAAAACATTAACGTATGGTTTAAACATCTTTAAGATAGCTTTCCTATATCTTTCAAAACTATCAAGATTCTTAACAAGTGTTTCTGCAGAATATAAGCTTGGAATTATTCCCTCGCCTAGCATTGGGTAGATTGTTCCAATTGACTCACCTACCCCAACGATGTTCCCGACATAGAATGGTTGAGAGTAAAGTGGAGGGGTAATCCTAACAGGTCTACCAGTCTTCATCAAGACCTCTCCTCCATATTTCTTTATGAATTCATCAAGACCTCTACAGTGTCTCTTAAAGTAGTCGCCTGCACCAACATTATACATATTTCCGCCTAGCGGGAAGTACCATAGGTATCCTGAAAGCTCCCTAAACGGCTTAATATAGAAATCATCAAAAGGAGGGTTGCTAAATTTTACACGATATTCTACTGTTGGGATAAAATAATCACCTCTCACTTTTGGTAGGAGAGACCTATTGAATCCGGTCGAATCTATGATTAAGTCATATCCATCAAGAGCTGATGAGACTCTCATACCGAATCTTACCTTACAATCTTTTATCAAGTCTTCTTCAAACTTTTTCTTATCGAAAGTGCAGAGCCCCCTCAATCTTATATAGTGAAGCTCTCTACCAAGGTCTACTATCATTTCTCTACCGGTATGTAGTATGTATTCTTCAAAATTCAATCCAACCTTCTTTGCAAAATCCTTCATAACATTCTTAGAGGTGCCCCAAGCACATATAGGGAAATACCTGGAACGGTCCAACATTTCGAATCCTTCAACATCATGTTCATCCCTAAGTCTTGATAGAAGATACGACCCTGCTACCCCAACACCTACAACAGCAATCTTCAAAGCTAGAAAATATTAAAACAATTGAAATTTAAACTCTAATAAATTAGAACGATGTGAAAAAGTAAAATAGGGAGACACTATCTAGGAGAATGCAGATAACGATTAAATCCAACCAATAAATGTATAAAGAGTAGGGCCCGTAGCTCAGCCTGGTAGAGCAGCGGGCTCATAACCCGTTGGTCGTGGGTTCGAATCCCACCGGGCCCATGCCGTTTTACTTAATATAATGCCGCATATTCTAATTATAACGAATCCAGCATTAAGGGATTGGGTGATTTGTAATGAAGTTCTCTAGCCCTGTGATTAAGTTTGCCGGATTACTCTTGGGGCTGGTCATGCTCTCAAATCTATTGAGTTTAGATAATCTTCAGATGTTTTCTCTGCTTGTATTGGGAAGTATGATTGGGGCGACATTAATGTTTTGGAGATATAGAGTCTTGTTTGCATTCATCGCTCTGTCCTTTATGTTAGGTGTAGGTTTGATAGAGGTGAGGCTGATAAAGGATTTCGCTCAACTCGATACTATTCTTTTCCTAGCATCTATGATGGTTATAGTTGGATATCTTGAAGAAAAAAGATTCTTTGAAGTATTAATGGATAGATTAGTGGGGATTATTGGAGGTAAACCTGCTCTAGTCATGATATTCTTCTTAGTTATGTCTGCTCTTCTCGCTGCATTAGTAGATGAAGTTACATCTATCTTGATAATGATTGCAATAATCTTAGACTATACTTCAAGATACAAGATCAACCCTGTGCCTTTCGTCATCATGTCTATATTTGCAACGAATATAGGGAGCTCAGCAACAGTCGTAGGAAACCCTGTAGGGGTAATGGTAGCTTTTAGTGCGAAACTAAGCTTTATGGAGTTTCTTAGATGGGCTACACCGATTGCAGTAGCCTCTCTTTTTCTAACCTTGATTATCGTCCGTATCATATTCAAGAATGAGATAGCTGAATTGGAGAAAGCTGTATTGGATGAGAGAGAAAAGAGTAGGAAAATAGAAGAGGTGGTTAGAGAGGTACCTGATATCCGTATACCCGCATTAATCTTTCTAGCAACAATACTTGGCTTAGTCTTCCACACTCCATTAGAAGGATTGCTCGGGCTGGAAAAGAACTCTATGCTTCTAGGAGTTCCATTCTTTTTCGCCGGGATAGTACTCTTTTTTGAGAGGGAACATGCACGAGAAATAGTGGAGAGAAGGATTGATTGGTGGACGCTACTGTTTTTCTTGATATTCTTTGCAAGTGTAGGTACATTAAAACATGTTGGAACAGTAAATGTACTAGCTGAAATAGTTTATAATTCTACGAAAGGGGTCATAGAATACATAATCTTAACTATAATTTTTGCTGGCGGGATTATGACAGCTTTCATGGATAATGTTTTAGCAGTTGCTACGTGGATACCCATAATACATACAATCGGAGAATTGGGAGTAGACATCTACCCACTTTGGTGGACACTACTATTCACTGGAACTTTCTGGGGAAACCTAACATTGATCGGGAGTACGGCAAACATAATTGCGATAGGAGCTTTAGAAAGAAGAGTTGGAATACATCTTACTCTAAGGTACTGGATACCCTACGGGGTCGCTGTAACTTTTCCAACAATCGGAGTTGCAGCACTGCTCATATTAATCCAGCTACCAATGATGATAGCTTAATCACCTTTAATACAGGCAATAATTAATGGACGGTCTTTTCTTAAGGTGATCCAAATCTCAAAACCATGTTTTATCAAGGTTGTAATAACATCACTATAAGGAAAACGTGCTGGATCTATAACTTCTATACTGAACCCCCCATACTCCGTACTCACTATAGCGGTCCCTGAAACTATTAACTCGATACTTTCTCTTATATCGTGAACAGCCTTAACCTGTTTCTCGCTTAATGATGCTGGATCACCAAGACTAGAACTTTGAGCACACTCTCTACTCTTACCCCTCAACCCTTCAAGATATTTCACAAGCATCTAATAAGCCTTTATTAATAAAGATACAAACTAAATAACAAACGAGATTACAAGTTAGTAGATGATCCTGTTGAAGATTCTATCTTAATGGCTTGAAAACTAAAAGAAGAGACTCTGACTTTAAGTTGATAAGGAGTTGGAGACATTTTCTGTAGCCACTTAATCATATATCTGATAAACTCTTGAAAATTTTCAAGCCTCGTCTGAAGGAACTCATAAACTAACTCCAAGTTAATTGATGCATAGTCGTGGACTAAGAGGTTCCTGAACCCTATCGTAGAGATCATGGCATTTGTAAAGCCCTCTGGAATGGTGTAAGACCTGGCTAGAATGTATGGTATGTCTTGGTACCCTTTCGGTCTCTGAAGCTGGAGGGAAGATATTATCTCATTACCGATATCGATCATGCATTCAATAGAGACTTGTAAATATCTTTCAGCGGCACCGTAGTCTTAAAGTCATTGATGAGGTTTTTTAAATCAGCCTTACGTAGCTCTTTTAAGTACTCTAGATACTGTTGTAGTTTGCTTAGCTTTGTAATGATGAGCTCTTTATCTAAGCCACGATCTTCTTCATGAAACATTCATAATATCTCCCCGTCACTCTACTGAAGTCTAAATACTCACATAAACTTTTAGCTTCGAAAGCCGAATAGATAAGCAGCTAAGATCTTTATATCACTGTTAAGTGGAGTAACTAGTTTTGCTAGCTTCTCCCCTAATACTTTTCCGGATCTACTCGGGAAAATCAATATATCAAGCCTAATATGATTGCATGATGTTAAGCCTCTAGAATTTTTCGATAAAGAACAATGGTTCCCGAGTTAATCTAGCAGCATGACTTTAGAGATGATTTAAACGCCTCCTGATTTACTTTAAGTAGTATTCTCAGTTTCCTATTACTTAACGTAAGAAAACTTTCATGTTCCAGCTTATTGCATCTCTCTAAGTCACTAAACTCATGAAATGGCTTCTTTACGATATGAGGTATCCATATTTTTGAGTGTGATATATGGCTTAACACCGTTCAAGTGTTAGAAATATTTATCTTATCAAGGGTTGAATATTTTGTCGAGGTCTCCAGGATGTATCTTGAAAATATTATTAAGGGTAGAAGATCTATAAGGAGTTTTCAAAATAAAGAAATACCGGAAGAGCATCTCTTAGCTGTTCTAGAAGCCGGGATATGGGCCCCTTCTGGAAGTAATATCCAGCCTTGGGAGTTTATACTTATCAATGACCCTACATTAATCAAGAAGATTAAGCTTCTATCCCCAGGGTTGTATGGTATGCCGAAGATATTGATAGTCCTATGCATAAACAAAAAGAGGTCAGAGAGAGCTGGAAGGCAGGGGCAAAGCCTGGCAATCATGGACATCTCGATGGCTGCTCAAAACATGATGTTGATGGCCTACTCACTAGGAATAGGGTCCTGTCCAATAGCATCCTTCAGTAAATCAGGCTTAAAAGAATTACTTGACATACCTGAAGAAGTCGACCCAGTATTGATGATTAGTCTAGGCTATCCTAGCGAGTGGCCCTATCCACCTGAGAGAAGGCCACTAGAAGAGGTGGTGCATGTAAATGTCTACGGAAAACATCTTAGAAGATGAACACTTCCAGCTACTAGCTTTCCTACTAACATCTGCCAGAGGATGCATTGATGAACCTCCAATCTATGGTCCCCTAAGATTGATTGATGCAGCTGACAAACTCATAAGCATGTTGATGGAAAAGTATAGAGGAGAATCAAAAGAATTTCAAGAAATAAGAAAGAAGATAGAAAAAGCTAGAAACCTAGTCCTAACAAACGAAGAAGAATTCACCAAGACTTTAGATGAGCTTGTCAGAAGTCTTTCAAAAATAATTAAGAAAGCATGATAGAATATTTTGAGCCAGTAGCTAAGATTGACAGATATACTTAACAATTCTCTAGCTACCTGAATACTAGTAACCTAGCCTTCTTTATCACATACGTAAATCATTAAACGATGAGGAAAAACATGTTATTCATGGCTTATTGGGAACTGAACCCTCAAAAAGACATTAGAGAAGTAGGGAAAGTAGCAGCTGAATTAAGAAAATCTGGAAAATGGCCTGTTGATGGAGTGAGAATTGTATCATGGTATATGACGCCGAGTACTCCCTTCTGGGGTACTATCGTCTATGAAGCTGAAAATGAAGAATCCGTATTCAAGAATCTACTGGCTTGGCTAAACGCTATGCCAGGCATATTCACTACCTACAAAATCGCGCCAGTACTACCAGTAGAGAAAGCAATACCTCTAGCACTCTTGTAACCGAAGAGTGCAATCACCTTTTTTACTAAGAGAATGTACAACTTATTTTTAGAGTTAAGAAAGAAGACATAGCCTATTATATATTGGTCATCCAACCCTAAATATGCAGGAGAGCCTCAAATGAAGCAAAGCAGGAAGCTATATCAAACATAAGCAAAAGCTTTACTGATTTAGATACTTCATATTAAGCCGTTGAATTAACAATCTAGATGACCTCATGGAGAACATGGAAAGTCCATAGCTGACACCCTTATGAAGATTCAAGAATGTCAAAATACTATAACATCTAAATCTGTTATTCTATAGCTTTTGGAGAAATATTATTAAAATAGTAGATAGAAAAAATAGAAAACAGAGCACCGTGGATGGGCCCGTAGCTCAGCCAGGATAGAGCACCGGAAGAAGCTAACCAGCTTCTGGTGAGGCTTTTAACCCGGGGGTCGCGGGTTCAAAGCCCGCCGGGCCCGTATACTAATTAACATATTTTGCTGCAGCAAAGAATAGTTGAGTAGAACTTTATCTAAAGCGTACGTATTTTTCTTGATTTGATATCAGTAAGCTTGATGAATTCTTGCTTAGGGCTGCTTTGAACATATAGATTATAAGGGCGCTATCTTTCTAAGTATTTCTGACCTCAGTCAAGCTAACATGAAGAATGAGGTCTATGTTCATCTAGCCGATTACAGGAGACCTCTATAAACCGTAAACCAGCCACTAAGCATAAAATATTGTCTTATGTAGTTATTCATGAGATGGCTTAATTATTGCATATATAGAAAACTTCTATTATGTAGCTCTCTTAGAAAAGTAAGTCTTAAACGCCCTGGCCGGGATTTGAACCCGGGTCTGCGGCTCGACAGGCCGCCATACTAACCGGACTATACTACCAGGGCTCACTTATTTGTTATTAGAGGGTATTTATCAACCTTATGTGGGTTGTGTTACAACCTATGCTATACGAAGCTATGTTATCATAAATATTTTAAGGGCGCATACGCTTACATTGATTACCATCTTAAGACCAAGCTTGAGCATATAACAGGATTAACATATTATTTTTCCCCGAAGTATCGGATTGAATAGCAATATGATTAGAGATTAAGCCCAGCTACCAAGAACATACTATCTGAATACTCCAAGTGACTCATATGAGATTCATGATTATTTTCATCAAATATGTTTTTGGTGAACTGTTTGATGAATTATTGCTGCATCTTTATTGATTTTAGTTGAATGTTTTTTATGAGGGAATACTATGATTTTATGGTATGCGGGAGTATGTTTTAGGTGGTGCATCTCTCCTTGGATTATAGTTGGATTATTCTTAATCTATAATGGTAGAGTAACCTAGAAAGTACTAGTAGAAGAAGAGAGGCTGCTAGAGAAATGATAGAAAAACTAATGAGTAAGATTGATGAAGGGTCTAGGAAAAATGGATGAGAGGTTTGTTAAGATGGATGGAAGGTTTGCCAAGATATTAAAGGAGATAAGACAATTAAGGAGTAGTCAATAAGATAGTAGGATGTAGTAGCTCAGTTTATAGATTAGTTTATAGGATGAATTCTTAGTCTATCATGGTTAAGGTCTCTTTTATCAATGTATGAAACAATAGTGTTGTACCAATGTATTTCAGTGTAGCCTCCCTTATCTAACAGGTTATTTAATCCACCCCTAGGGATACGGATACCATGATTATGCCTTTCAGTTAAGATAGCAAATCATCATTTGAAGCTCTCTTGAACCTGTCAATCTAAGCTTACTAAGACTTCGTAATACTCTCTTATATAATCCAGCGTACTGTATTACAGAGTATCTCAAAATAAGATGACTAGCTAATCAATATTTCTAGAACCCAAAATGTCGATACCAGCAGCTAGACCTTTCTTAACATAGATATAGATAATGGTTTAAAACATTTTAACGATGTCAACGAAGAATCCATAATAATGTTCCTATCTCCTCAGAAACATATATTAGTTTCTCAAGTTTATTAATACCATCGGGGGGTCTCATATAACTAGGGTTGGACGTATAAGAGGTATTAAGAATAAGGTTGGTTTGATAAGAGGTTTCGTTTATGGCGGTAAGAGTAAGGTTAAGTATAGCGAGAGGAGAGAAGGTTCTTGACGTTGTAGCTCTCATCAATAGTGGTTATGAAGCTGACTCACCACAGCTTATGATCCCACTGCATACTGCTAAAGAGCTTGGGTTGTGGCCGCCCCCTCTAGAATCTAGAGAAGAAGTATTCGAGACAGCAGGTGGCCCCATAAGAGTCTGGGCCGTCAGGCAAGCTGGCACCGTCAAGGTATTAGGTGATGATGAAGAGTCTAGGGAGGTCCAGCTCGACATAGTTATCTCTCCTTTAGTTGATGAACCTCTTATCAGCGACATGCTAGCTGGTGCACTTGAGATAGCTGTAGAAGACTTCGCTGAAGGATTATGGAGATTTAGGTGGGAGCCAAAAGAGAAGCTGAAGAAGAGCTTGAAAAGGGGATAACCCACGACCTAAGAATCGCAGATAATTGTGGTCTAATAACTTCATCCTAACCTCTTAAAGAATTCATGCTATCGGATAAGTTTTTCTCAAAAATTTTCCGAAGAGTAGAATAAATATTTTCACTAGAACTTTTATGGGAGATTCATTAGTTAAGCTCTAGACTCCATCTCATACTAGTAGTAAAGCTTTCTCCTCTCCACAAGCTTAGGGCATCAATGAACTTAAGACCGAAAGGATTGCGAGAACCCTGCTGAAGACAGTCTGCCCAACGCCTGCCACACCTAATACGAAGACCACAGTTCTCGACTTCATTAACAGAACAATACACATACACTGTGGCTAAATCTGCGAAGTTCTCAGATACTTTCTTCGACATATTTAATGCTTAATTGTGTTAATTTAACACCATCCTTTGACCTATGAATTAATTTTTCCTCTTCAAGCCGAAGAAGATACGCGTATACATTAACTAACTTCATGCTATTTACTAATTTTTGCTCATAAGTCTTTTAGGATTTATTATAAGGAAGTAAAAGAAATTGCTCTCCGTATCAGAAGTTTTCTTAAGACAGTCGCAGTATCGTTTTCAATTTTCCACTATTGGTACTTTCTTCTCGAGGACTAATTTTAGTATATTATGAATTTCTTTCTCGTTAATTTCTAGAAGCAGAAGAGCTATTTCTAAAAACATCCAATTACAGGCAGCAACACAATAACATGCATCGATGAAGTCGGGATTTAGAGTTTTAACATGAACTATGTCCTTCTTCCTACGTAAAGTGTAGACTGATCTTGCGACTCTAGGTATCGCTAAAGTCAATGTCTCCTCTCTAGCAGATGTTTTTGAATAACTTTCTATCTGCCTGAATGATTCATTAAATTTAATCTTATCTAGATTAACAACTTTTCCTGAAAACTTATTTTCAATTAATGCTAAAATGGGTTCAGAAAATTTTCCTCCATGTTTGATGACTTCCTCATATTTTCCGAGGAGATATGATCTCTTAATCTTTGTGTATTTTTTAATCAAGCGTTCTTAAATTTTTCTATTAATTACTGAGGCAATCAGCTTCTCAATAAACTCGTTAATTGTTAGTTTTATATCGGGTCTTGTATATCAATAACAGTATACGATTATATCCTGTCATAGTTTAAATGAATCCTTTATAAGCTGATGTATATGTTGAAATGCTTCAGTCAATTTAGAGTAATTTAACTTACGTACTCCAGCGTCTCTTTGAATAATCCATCCCTCATCACGTAAATCACTCAATTCCCTTCTTTTCTTCCAACAGTCTTATGTATTACTTAGTATCTTCTTTGACTTCAGATAATGCTTGTGTTATTTCATCTTCTCACTTGAAAGTATCAATTCTCTCTCTATCCACTTCTTTAAACTTTCCTCATTATTCATAATTACCTACTCTAACAAAACCGATTTCTCTTAGAGATAATTAAATTTTCCCTCAAAAGACTATCTGCATACGAGGGGGATAGCTTCCTATCATGTTTATTGGTTGGTTATTAGCTTTAGTTTAGCTATAATTGACAGATCGATCTTTCTTCTATTCTTAAAAATAACATATTTTTCGTTAGCAATTTTCTTAGCTGCTTCATAGATGAATTGCTCTATTCCTATCTCATCATAGAGGATCCTGCATCCAGCTACCAATCCCGAAGCTAGGCCTCCAGGCTCTAGATTCTCTTTAAAAGATTCTTCATCCAAGACTATTATGTCGAGCGGGGTCTCAGCTCGAAGATTTTTAAGGTTTTTGAGAATCTTAATTTCTAAATCAGTTTTCTCTTTTATGCCTAAAAATTTATCGATGATAACAAGTAAGTCTAAATCTCTTGCTTTCACAGGGTTATACACGCTACTTCCAAATACCACTATTGCTCTAAGCTTCTTTGAATGAGCTTCCACGGCATTCTTAATCTTAGATAATGTTTCTTCTTCTAAGATAATTTCCCACCACCTCTACTGTTTTCTCTGCTAGGCTTAAACCCTTCTCTGCAATTTCTTTTGTTACAATGTCTTCAGGTCCTATAACTTCTCCCCTTAATAGGAAGGGGTATCTAGATCTTGTATAATATTCAGTCAAATATTCTAAGGCTCCTAAAATGTTTTCAAATTCATTCTCCCACTCATTCTCAAACACCTCAACGAACATACTTATAAGCTCGGGACCATGATTGTAAACGACACGTCTCTTTGCTTCTAACATGGCCTTAACACTTTTCTCAACACTTTGCTGTGCGTAGAAGACGGCTTGAGGATAATCCTCATATCTTAAAGCTTTCCTTGCTCTCTCAAGATCTTTTAGAGACTCTCTATAGTATTTTTCAGCAAATTTATCAAAGATGGACATAATCCTTGATTTTTCATGTATCATGATAGTTAAAAGGGTTACCTTCTCGTGAAGTTCGCTGGACATCCTAATTTTTAATGATGCATTATTAAGGATTGTTAGGGCAATTTTAGAGTAGATGGTTTGAGAATGTGCAGAGAGTTAATTAAAGAGATTCTGGAGATAGGTTGGTGAGAATGGAGTATTTTGTCGGTACATCGGGATGGTTTTACTCATGGAACCCTGATGGGAGTCTTGATTGGTTTGTTAGGTATTCTGGTCTGAATGCTGTTGAGTTAAATATGAGCTTTTACCGTTATCCATATCCAAGTATGGTGCGTTCATGGGCTTCAAAGGGTAAAACCCTTAAATGGGCTATCAAGGTTAATAGACTTATAACCCACGTATTCAAATTCAATGAGAAAGCTTACCAGCTATGGAAGAAATTCTATTCTCTGTTTTCACCACTTGACACCTGCGTAGACTTCTACTTATTCCAGCTTCCACCATCTATGACACCTAGATCGATACAGACTATAGAAGAGTTTATAAAAAGAACGGGTCTCAGCAAGAGATTTGCCCTTGAGGTTAGGAATATGAAATGGTTTAACAAAATCTATGTTGAATGGGCTTCAAAGCTTAACATAACCTGGGTTAGCATTGACTCTCCAGATTTCCCTACTGACATATTCAATACAAACGGTATAGTCTATGAGAGAATGCATGGTAGAACAGAATGGTACTCACATTATTATACAGACCAAGAACTGAAGGATGTAGCAGAGAGGATTAAAGAGAGGAACCCGGAGAAAGTTTACATATTCTTCAACAATAATCATGATATGTTGGAAAATGCGAGAAGGATGCTGCAGATACTTTCAGTCTGAAAACAGGCTTTTCTCGATATGGTCTCGAATGATGTAGAAATCATTCTTAATATTGGTCACAATGTTACTTAGTTAACTACGATAAGAAGAAGTGCTGCACCTTTATTAGAGAGGCATATAGCTGTTTAAGATTCTGAGCTTTGAATTCATGATTTAGTGTTCATAGATAAGCCTAATCTTAAAGCATGACTAGCTTTATTCGATTTAGAATATTCCTACTTTGCACAATGATAAACTTAATTAAACATTAGGAGTCTTCAATAGTAAGGTGTCTGCCTGTAAATGGAGGTGTATGCATGGATTTCGAACTAACTGAAGAGCAGAAGGCAATTGCTGAATCAGCAAGAGAGATAGCACGTGATTTCCCACCAGAATATTGGAGGGAGAAAGAAGAGAAAGAAGAATTTGCAGAAGAATTCTTTAAAGCAATCTCAGAAGCAGGATTTTTTGGAATAGTTATCCCAGAAGAATATGGTGGATCAAGCTATGGGTTAATAGAGCTTCTAATAGCTATAGAAGAGCTTTCAGCAAATGGTTGCGGAATGGGTGGAGCATGGTATCTTATCTTGACGGAAGTACTTGGCGGATTAACGATAGCTAGACATGGAACTAAAGAGCAGAAGGAGAAGTACTTACCGAAGATCGCCAAGGGCCAGATTGAATTTTGCATGGCTTTAACAGAGCCAGATGCTGGAACAAATACTCTTACAATAAAAACGTTTGCTAGAAGGGAAGGTGATGAATGGATAATAAACGGAAATAAGATATTCATAAGTGGTATTGACAGAGCAAGAGGAATGCTGCTCATTGCTAGAACTACTCCACTTGAAAAAGCACCTAAGAAGACCTTTGGTTTAAGTCTATTCCTCGTAGACCTCCCAAACGAGTCTGTTAAGGCTACCCCTATCCCAAAACATGGAATAAATTATTCCAAGAGTTGTGAAGTAAGTATAACCGAATTACGTGTACCATCGGACTCCCTAATCCCTCCAGTAGATGAAGGATGGTATATACTATTAGATACACTTAATCCGGAGAGAATGAGCTTTACATCTGCAGCTATAGGAATCTCAAAACTAGCCATAAAGAAAGCGGTAGAATACTCAAAGCATAGAAGGGTTTTCGCAGATCCGATTGGAAGCTATCAAGGATTACAATTCCCATTAGCTGAAGCATATGCTATGCTGGAATGCGCTAGATTGATGAATCTTAAAGCAGCCTGGCTTTTCGACCATAAAGCAGATTATAGATCTGTAGGTGAGGCAGCAAATATCGCTAAGACTGTTGCTGTCGAAGCTGGGATAAAAGCAGTCTACTGGGCGATGCAGACTTTTGGTGGATATGGGTATGCTAAAGAATATGATGTTGAAAGATGGTGGAGAGAGATAAACTTGATTAGGCTAGCTCCCGTAACCCAGCAAATGACTTTAAACTATATCGCGGAGCATGTTCTCGGAATGCCTAAGAGTTATAGATAAGGATTCCTATCAGTTGGAGTAGAAGTAAATATTCATGAACTAGAAAAATTAATTAAAGAAAACACATAACTATTGTTGTGATTATAGTTGTCAGGTAGAGTTGCTATTGTCGATGTTGCACAAACTAAACATAGTGCGCCCTATATAAAAAATCTGACTGTCTCCGACCTTGTCTATATAGTTGTTAAAGAATTATTGGAGAAGACAGGAGCATCCATCGAAGACCTAGAAACAATAATTACTTCTTCATCTGATTACTGGCAGGGTTCAGGATGTTCCAATGTATTCTATTTTGATGCTGCTGGAGCATATTTAAAGGATTCACCTAAAGTTGAAGAAGATTCTGCATTAAGCTTCGTTTACGCATTTATGAGGATACTTTCAGGTCATTTTGATAAAGCCCTTATTGTAGCTGTAACAAAGTGTTCGGAAGCACCTAGTATAAGTGATATAACTAGGTTAAACTCGGACCCATTCTACCAGAGACCCATTGGTATTGAAGAAGTTACAGCTGCAGGTCTCCAAGCGCAACAATATGTATCTAGATACAAGTTATCAGATGAGATAAGAGCTGAAATAGCTGTCAAGAATTATAGAAACGCTATCAATAATCCTTATGCACATAGGAGGATGAATCTAACAATAGATGAAGTACTTGGATCAGAGGTTCTAGCATACCCCCTTAGAAGGCTTGAAGTAGCTGATGGGTCTGATGGTGCTGTAGCAGTTCTTATTGCATCTGAAGAAGCTGCAAGAAAACTTACAGATACACCCGTATGGATTAGAGGAGTAGGATGGAGTGTAGACCACTACTTCCTAGGAGATAGAGATTTACTAGAAGTTGTTTCATTAAGAGAAGCATCAGAGAGAGCCTACAAGATGAGCGGCATAAGATATCCTACGAAACAGATAGATTTAGCAGAAATATGTGAAACCTCAACTGTTCAAGAATTGTTATGGTATGAAGGTTTAGGGTTCTGTAGCAGAGGAGAAGGTTGGAAGCTAATAGCTAATGGTGTTACAGAGATGTGTGGAGAGTTACCAGTAAATCCTTCAGGTGGAGTATTAGCAACGAATCCATATGTTGCTAGAGGCTTGATAAGAGTAGCTGAAGCCGCTCTCCAATTGAAGGGAGAAGCTGGTAGAAGACAAGTGCCTGATGTTGAGACTGCCATTGTACATAGTACTCATGGGGCTGCAGGTAGTCACCACACCGTCATCGTATTGGGTAGGTGAAAAAATGAGGAAGGTAGCAATCATAGGGGTAGGTCAAACAAGATGTGGTAGGAGAGATGATGTAAGCTTCCCAGAACTAGTACATGAAGCTGTAAAAGAAGCTCTAGATGATGCTAGGTTAGATATAAAAGATATAGAAGCATTCATAACTGGTTCTATGCCCGCGCCTATGTCAGGTGTGAATGCTCCTCACCTATACTGGGCTGACGCTGTTGGAGCATATCGAAAGCCTATCATAAGAGTGGCGACATGTGGAACTACAGGAGGGTCCATTGCTCACACTGGATATTATCACGTAGCATCAGGGCTATTCGATATAGTTATGGTTGTAGGAGCAGAGAAGATGTATGAGGGAGATCCTCAGGGGGTCATGACTACGATATGGGATTATAGGTATGAGAGACCATTCCTAGCTGGTGCTCCCGGAGTATTTGCAATGCAGGCAATGGAGTATATTCACCGATATAATTTCAGCCTTGAGGAAGTTGCAGAAGCTGCTGCACTCCTATCAGTTAAACATCACTTAGCTGCATTAGATAACCCCTACGCACATATTAAACAAGAGATAACAGTAGAAGATGTATTGAGGTCACGCATAGTTGCATATCCTATAAGACTGCTAGATATATGTCCTATATCAGATGGTGCTTGCGCAGTCATCCTGGCTTCTGAGGATAAAGCAAGAAAGATTACAGATACACCTGTATGGATTAAAGGTTTAGGTTACTGTGGTGATGAACAATTATTAGCAGACAAAGACTTGGTTTGGTGGCTTTCAGCAGTTAAAGCAGCTCAGGAAGCTTACAAGATGGCTGGTATAGAGAATCCTGTCAAACAGATAGATGTAGCCGAAGTATACAATCCATTCACATACCAGGAACTAACATTCTATGAATGCTTCGGCTTCTGCGGTAGGGGGGAAGCGGTAAAACTAGTAAAAGAAGGCTTCTTCAACAAGGATGGGCAGCTACCAACCGACCCCTCCGGCGGCGTTCTATGTACTAATCCAATAGGTGCTACAGGGCTACAACGTATAGTAGAGGCAGCTCTCCAAGTAATGGGGAGGGCGGGCAAGAGGCAGATACCTGCTGTTGAGACTGCATTTGCACATGCAATGGGTGGGTCGTACTCCTTAAATAGCGTATTTATATTTAGTAGGAGTAAGTAGGGAGGGTTCTTTAGTTGGATGAAGAGGTAGAGCCTAGGATAATCGAAGGTGTATTAAGTCTACCCTATAGATGGGCTACTGGACCAGTTGGAGCAAAATTCCTTGAAGGATTAAAGAATAAGAAAATATTAGGTACTCGCTGCCCAAAATGTAGAAGAGTGCTTGTACCAGCTAGAAAGTTCTGTCCAAGATGCTTCGTAGATACTGATGAATGGGTTGAGGTTGGAGATAAGGGGATTCTGAGAACATTCACCATAATAAACTTCAGCTTTGTAGGCCAGGTTAGAAAGCCACCATACATAGTAGGGATAATAGAATTAGATGGAGCAGATGTAGGTTTTACACACTTCATAGGAGGTGTTGATCTTACTGATATTGAGAAAGCAGCTAGAGAACTTAGACCTGGCATGAGGGTTCAAGCAGTATGGCGTGAAGAGAGGAAAGGGGATATACTAGATATTGAATATTTTAAACCGGTAAAAGAGTAAGGGAAGATTAAGCTGACTCTCAATACCATCTTGAGAGGAACTTAGCACTAATTATCTAGAGTTTTGCAGGGTTAACCCAGAGGCCCCTACCATTAAGCTTACTTAATTACTTAATGTGATAAATATTTATCCTGTTAGGTTGATTAAGAATGGCGGATTGGTGAAAGTAGATAAGGTACACCCTGACCTTTATAGGATTGAAACACCTCTACCCGGGAATCCCCTCAAATATGTTAATTCGTATGTAATAAAGAGTTCTAAACCCTTGATAGTAGATACTAGCTTTAATCTAGGTGTATGTTACTTGGAATTCATTAGAGCTCTAAGAGAGATTGGGGTCGATTTTAGGAGAGCAGATTATTTTATTACCCATCTTCATGCAGACCATCTTGGACTCGCAGGTAGATTGACTGAAGAAGTCTTCATGAGTAGTATAGATTCTGAGATTGCATCAAAGATAATAGATGACACTAGTATGTGGAGGAGGGTTATAGAATACTTCGTCATGAATGGTTTACCACGAGAAGATGCAGAGAAGATCATAAGCCTTCCTCCAGCTATAAGATATCTAAGTAAAGTTGACTTCCATAAAGTAGACGATAAGGAAATCTTAGAATATGGAGATTACTCTCCAAGCGGTCTTAACGCCTGGGCATACACCTGGACATATGTGTTTATACGATGAAGATAAAAAGATACTTTTCTCAGGAGACCACGTATTATTCGATATAACACCCAATATCTCATACTGGGAGGGGCGTGAAGCTCTTGAAGAATATCTTAAAAGCTTAGACAAAATCTACCAACTCGATATAGAGGTTGCCTTACCGGGGCATAGAAGCTTTAAGGGAGATATCAGAAGAAGAATTCTTGAGATTAGAGAACATCATACTAAGAGACTTGGAGAAGTAGTTAATTCTTTAAGGAATGGAATGAAGACAGCTTGGCAGATAGCGCCTTCCGTAATGTGGGAATTGAAGTATGATAAGTGGGATGACATACCAGTTGTTCAGAAATGGTTTATTATTGGTGAGACTATAGCCCACCTCCAATACCTAGAAAAGAAGAAAATCATTGCTAGAGAAATTATAGATGGTCTTATTTACTATAGTTTAACCTAGACTCTCTACGTGCATCCTATCTTCTTCATGATATCACTACCACCTTCTTTACCTCCTTGGGATAATAATCCCAGTTGGATCGATTTCTCTCATAACCTTCAATTCTTCTATCGTAGGTGGGTCTAGAACTTCAACCCTCTCAGGAATGATTATTTTGAAAGAAGAATTTTCTTCGACATCTTTTAGAGTTGTATTAGGATATAATGCTAGCAGCATCATCTCTTTTGTTTCAGGGTGGAATCCGTAAACTCCTATCTGAGTAACTACCCTATATGGCCCCGTATTTATTGGGAGACCAGAGTTTTCTCTACTACCTGGTCCATTTAGGTATCCAGGAGTGGTTACATAGTCTACTCTATCTACGAATCTTAGCTTATCTTGCTTCATTATCGTAATAGTCTTCCATGATAATGAACCTACATCATTTGCGCCCCCACTCCCAGGCAGTCTGACGCTGGGTCTCCTCCAATCACCTATCACAGTTGTGTTTATGTTCCCGTATTTATCTATCTGTGCTGCTCCCAGAAATCCATAGTCTACGTATCCTCGTTGCGCAAGAGACATTATATAATCCATACTAGTAGCCATGATTGCTCTATCTATCGTGCATGAACTTCCTACTGATACCGTTAATCTGTCTAGTAGTGGGTCTATACCTCCTGCCTCAAAGATTATGAGGAGGTTTGGGCAGTATAATCTTTTGGCTACTATTGAAGCAATTATAGGCATACCTGTCCCTACGAATACTATCTTCTTATCTTCTAGTATTCTTGCAGCAGCAGCAACCATCATCTCTACTGGGCTATATATAATAGGCATGCTCTCACTCCACCCATGGATAGATAGGCTCAGCCCTCTTCTTCTCAAGATCCATCAAGTATTTTAATTTCCTATATCCGCCTATCCTTTCTAAATACTCCCAGAAGTCTTCTACTCCATAGATGTATTTCTGTAGATACTGGAGGGTGCCTTCCCTCGTCCTCGTTAGTGACAAGTACTCAGCAAAATGCTCTTCATCAAAAGCATAGATGTATGGCATGTTTCCAGGATGCGACCCGAAGGGTTGTTCTACGACCGCATCTACAAGGAAGAACGGTATAGTTGTTTGATATGGTTGTCTTCTTAGCTCTTCTGTATGAACTATTTCTTCAGTAGTTATTATTAATCTCTTAGCGGCTCTTGCCAACTCAAAATCCATAATCGTATGACCTAGTATCTGCGCATTTCCATACATGTCTGCTTTATGGACATGGATTACGGCTACATCTGGATAGCATGCTGGAATAAGTATGATAGGTTTATTACTGAAGGGATCCCTGATAATCTTACTGCTACTCTTCTTAAACGTATCTGTTCCAGCAATTACTCTAGCCGGTATGAATGGTAAACCCATAGCTGCTGCTTTAAATCTCCATTCAAAAGCAGCGTTACTCCACTCAGAAACAACCTCAACTTCTCCTTTTTCAACAGCCCTCCTACCTGCAGGTGACAAGCCTCTCAATTCGTGTCCAAATGCATATGCTACTTCAACTTTACTAACACATCCAGCTGCGATAAGAACGTCGATATCATGAACCGCTGTCTTGGCCGCGTAGATTAAGTTTTTGACATTCTGTCTTATAATCTCATGTACTATAACCATAGAAACTCTGACGTGACCGAAACCTCCAAAAGCTACATAAGAACCATCCTTAATGAATTTCCGCACAGCCTCACTTGGAGACATCAATTTACTAGTATACTCTCTTTGCTTGTTTTTCCTTACCCATTCTCTTGCTTCATCAGGGTCCATCCAGCCTAGCAAAGGTGCTTCACCCTCACCAAGAATATAGGGATTACTACTCAGAAAGGGTCACCAGTTAATCATTTTACAGATGATATTTCAAGCTTATGTCTCCACAATACTTAAGTATCTAAACAAGTATGGGGAAAAAGATTATAGTCCCAGGTCGTGAACCCTGCATCTTAGAGTCTTCCTAAGCGTCGACTTATCGTTAATCAACTCTCTCGATCATTATAGAGGTTGCACCACCCGTACCGTGGCAAAGAGCTGCCACACCCCTGAAGCAATTATAGTGCTCCATCGCATTGAGTAATGTAGTTATTATTCTTGCTCCACTTGCACCTAACGGGTGTCCCAAAGCAATTGCACCTCCAAAAACATTCAACCTGCTCCTACTGACTCCCAACAAATCTTCAAACAATGCTGTTGATACTGCGAAAGCTTCATTATTTTCAAATAAGTCTATATCATCAAGTGTTAACCCTGATTTAGTTAACAGCTTTCTCACAGCATGGATTGGTGCTTCTGGAAAACGCCATGAATCTGTTGCTACCCAGCTATATCCAGCTATCCTTGCTCTAACCTTTAGGTTGTATTTTCCGATGGCTTCTTCACTTGCTAGTAGTATGGCAGATGCGCCATCACTAATTTGGCTTGAAGTAGCTGCAGTATGCATCCCGCCTTGAAAGATTGGAGTTAGCTTGGACATCTTCTCTAGAGAAGTATCTGGTCTGATTCCTTCATCGATCTCTAAGATTACTTTATCATCTAATATTATGGGGATGATTTCTTTCTTGAAATACCCATACTTTGTTGCATTGTATGCTCTCATATGACTTTCATAAGCTATCTCTTCCAGTCTCTCACGATTATACCCTCTCTCAGCAGCAACCATATCTGCTTCTTGTAACATAACCATACCATTGAAAGGGTCTCTAAGGCCTTCGTAGACTAGCGAATCTAATATTGTTAGGTCTCCAGTATAATCTATTTTAACCCCCCATCTATATCGGTATGGTATTATGAATGGAGACCTGCTCATACTCTCCATTCCGCCTGCAATTATTAAATCAGCATCTCCAGACTTGATGAGTGATGCTCCATTGATAACCGCCATCATCCCTGAAGCGCAGACCATGTCTACGTTAAATGCATCTACATTATTTGGGACTCCAGCCATAATGCTTGCTTGGCGTGCAGTATTCTGTCCAGCCCCATCACGGATAACCTGACCCATTATAACTATGTCTAGAATACTTGGATCAAGACTATTCCTTTCAAGTATTTTCCTAATTACAAGAGCTCCTAACTCAGCAGCTGAAAACCTTGTTAATGACCCCCCAAACTTTCCTATGGGAGTCCTAATAGCATCAACAATATAGACCTCTCTCATGAAGAAATCTCCTAAATATGTATAACTATGAATCTTTTAATGAATATTACTGAAAATTATGCATCCTGTTCTCTACTAGCCTTCGTGGCATCCTTTAAACTAGAATAAATTTATTACGATTGTTTTAGCCACTCCATCTTTTAATGATGATAATGAATTAAGTTGATAATCCTCAAGTCTAAGTAGATTGACTAGTTTCACGAATTACATCTACCAAAGAGTATTTAAATATCCTTATATGTATGCAAGCATAGATATGGATAAGCCGGAAACCGCTAAGATTCTTGTTAATGAGGTTATGACTAGGAGTTTGATTACCGTTACCATGGGGAGTAGTATTGAAGAAGACGTTAAGAAAATGATTGAATACGATGTTGAATGCCTTCCAGTAATCGACTCAGAAGGTACATTGCATGGTTTAGTTACCTTTAGAGATATTGTTACGAAGGCTGTATTAAGTAAGGTGAACATATAGCAGCTTAAAGTTGAAGATATAATGACTAAGAATCCTATAACATGTAGCCCCACATCCACGGTCCTAGAAGTTGTAAGAATTATGAAGAATAAACATCTCAGAAGAGTTCCTGTGGTAGAGTCTAGTAATAGATTACTAGGACTAATTACAGATTTTGATTTAGCATTGCTAGGCTGGGAAGTAAAGTAAGCTATTAACTGCATGTAATGTATAGTCTCAAGAAGCGTGATACCCCAAAGGTCGAAGTGGGAACTAATAGGGGGCTCTTATGGGAAGATTAAAATTAACTAGATAAGATGCATCTTGATAGATTGTAGTGTTTGTTTAAATGGGATTAAAGACTAAGCCTAAAATCTCTAATGTAACAACTGCTAGAATAGGGTAGCCATCTTTTTCACCTAGCATAACAGGTGTATGTCCTTCTCCCTGCGGTGGAATTATGTAGGATTCTGAAACTTTCCTCTTTATTACAATTCCATCAGCTAGTATGAATTCATGTTCCCTAACCGGGTTCAATCCTATCTTTCTCCAGACGTCCCCGGAAAAAACAGTATATGTGGTCCCACTATCTATTAAGAGTCGAACTTCCTCTTCACCAAGCGGACTTCTGACTCATCCATCATATAGGTTATCCTCATGACGTGCACCAGCTAGATGCTATCCACAGTGATACATTATCAACTTTACTATTCTTAAGAACACTAGGATACTTCATGAAAAACCACAATAGTAATTACAACAGAACCATTGAGCTGAGTATTTAGTTGCTCTATGTATTGGTGAGTCTAAGTATGTGTGCATGGTTTTGGTTTAGAGGACAATGTTAAGTTTAAGTCTTGGAGGACATGCTTCAATCTCCAGCATTCATGTTACAAAAAGTCTTGATCTTCTCTACCATCTCTCTCGGTAGAGGGACGGCTTGCCCCTCTCTAATATTTGCTGAAACTATTACAACATGCCCTTCTGCAGCCTTCTTACCACTTGTTAGATTATTGATAATAAAGTGGTATCGTATTGATTTTTCTCTGATTTCATCTATCCATAATGTTACTTCTATTAAATCATTAAACTTGCAAGGTGACAGATACCTACAGTATGCCTCAATTCTTGGAAACCATATATCATAACTGGAAAATGATTGGAAATCCATGCCGATGGAATTATAGAATTCTTCTTCAGCCCTCTCAAAATATCTAAAATAATTTGAGAAATGTACTACTTTAGCAGCATCCGTCTCAACCCATGAAACTCTAAACCGAATGCTGAAAGATTTCATAAAGATCAAACTATACCTCTACAAAGTCATTATAAGCCTTTATCTATCCTGAATAAGAGAAAGTGGTAGTTAATGATACTGATTCCTCCCTATACGTCTTCTAATTCTCTAATAAACATGGGGAAACCTCTATTAAATACATTTACCATCGTATTCTTGATTTGACTAGAAGGTGACGTATGGGGATGAGTGAAGTACTTAAGAAGATTACAATGTTTAGAGCGTATCTACATCAATCTCTAGATAAAGAAGTGGAGGTGATTACAGCTAGAGGTGAGCCGATATATGGAAAACTAGTTGGCTATAGCTTAGACTCCGACCCTCCCGTAATAATCGTTGAGAACATGAGAGAACGATACTTCATAAACCTTAGACATGTTGAAAGTATTAGAAGCACAATTCAATAAATAATCTCTCTTTATCGTAGTTTGTTTTACCTTATTGAATCAACGATCCTCTATACCTCCTTAACTACTTATTATTAAAAATAAAATTTTAGAGGTCTTCCTGAGAGACCCACTTTATAAGCTTCTCTGCAATGTCTCTCAACTAAATAAATTTGAGTATAATATGAATGACTAAATAGTATCCTCTATCAATTAAGCTTATCTATTTCATTCTTGTTAGTAAATTCTAGATGAAGGTCCTTGTCTTAGGAGGAGCTGGGGATATCGGTTCTGCGATTGCAGAGATACTCTGCTCACTCAATGTTGATGAAGTAGTCCTCGGCGATGTAAATCAAGCCAAAGCTGAAGAGGTATCTAAAACTCTTAGGTCCAGGGGATATGGAGTATACGCATCTAAAGTTGATGCTCTAAAAATTGATTCATTAAGAGAAGCTTCGAAAAGAGTTGACGTAGTTGTTAATGCTGTTGGCCCATTCTATAAGTATGGGTTTAATATTACGAAGAATTTAATTGATGCCGACCTAAACTTCGTTGATGTATGTGATGATTATGATGCAGCCGAGAAGATTCTAAGTCTTAATGAATTAGCAGCTAAGAAAAAGTTATCTGGGCTCACAGGTCTCGGATGGACACCTGGTTTATCGAACATCCTCGCTTTAGAAGCATCGGATAGAATAGGAGAACTAGATCATGTCCATATCTACTGGGTTGGCTCGGCAGCTGATTCAAGAGGACTAGCTGTAGTAATGCATCTATTCCATGCACTCATAGGTAGGGTTCCCATGTATCTAGGAGGAGAATACGTATACGTGGATGCGGGAAGCGGTGGAGTAAATGTAGAGTTTCCAAAACCTATTGGAGCCATTAAATTATATTATACTGGTCATCCAGAACCTATTACAATACCTAGATATATTAAGGTAAAAAATAATGTGACCGTGCATGGTGGGCTCATACCCTCATGGCAGAATGGTTTCGCTAAGTTCCTACTGAAAATCTTAAAGATAGATTCAGATGCTAAGGTTGAGAATTTATCAAGGTGGATTCATAGAATTGAAGATATCTTTAGAGCTGGAGGTTTACAGCTTAGTGCTGTGAGGGTTGATGCAGAGGGAAAAGGCAAGAAGATATCGTTTATATCCATGGATAGGATGAGAAAGTTGACAGGGTTACCAGCGGCTTTAGGAGCAGTAAAACTCATTAGGGGAGAATTAGATTTTATTGGAGTCAAACCCCCCGAAGCAGTAATCAGAGACTCGAAGCTCTTTATACATGAACTCTCTAAACATGGTATAAGTATTGGGTGCTCAGAGTTTAGTCTTTCATAATCCATAAACGTTCTCTTCTAGTAAATCTTTTTCTCGCATATTCAATGAGATCCCTGATCCTCTCACTTGATCTAACAATCATCCCTTCTATAAGTGCGGAGAGAATTAAAGGATTCATCCTATTTAACATCGATTCAACTTCATCATAAGTATAAATGAATATGTCTATCCTTGGGATTCCTAACTCAAACGTGATCCTGAATCTATCAAGTATATTTATTTTCTTGACATCATCACTCACTACCAATACGTCTAGGTCGCTCCATTCACCTCCTCCTCTTCTACTCCATGACCCAAAAACTATTACTCCTTCCATCTCAAACATTCTGCTTATCTTATCAACAATTTCTTCTATATTTCTAGTCCAGCTTTCTCTAAGCATTCTCTCACCCAATTAATTATTCTCCTAGCAGATTCTAATGCTTTCATAGCTGTTGCCTCATCATAGTACATGCCTGGATATCCAGACTCGAAAGCATTAGGGTATCTTGATGGAATGTAATGTCTATCTAGTTCACGCCCCGCGATATATAGCTCCTCATCTACTCTTTCAAGATCTCTTACATAGTCTAGTAATTCAGTTATGCTATGTCCCCAACTACTCCTACCATAAACATATAGGAGAGCTTTAACAGCTTTCTCAGCAGCTTGCTGAGACTGGAAACAACTCCATTCATAATTCTTAAACCTAAAGCTATCTTCAGCTGCTTTCAAATCTCTTAGAGACTGTGCAGCCCACCTCTTCGCTTCTTCAAAACGTTCCAAGACCTACTATCTATCCTTAGTTAAAGCTTATTTAAGCCTTTAATTTTTAAAGAGATGAAAGATAGATAGACATCTACAGATCCTCTTTGAATTGTCATAAAATTTGTATTTGTCTAATGGGATACTTAGTTGATAGATAGATAGGCGGTTATCTCTTTAAACTATTCGATTTCTAATTTCAAGTTGGTTTGAGGAGATTGTAAAGTTGTTCTTGGATTTTTGTATAAGTGGCTTATGTAGCAGTTTATATTGTTTGTTTATTCATTAAATGAGTGAAGTGGTGTCAGTATGAAGTTGCCGAACATTGGTAAATTAGATAAGAAGGTTTTCGATGAAGTAATCTTACCAAAGCTTGGAAGAAGAGATAAAAATTTACTAATACCACCTATTCATGGAGTAGATGCTGCTGCTATAAGGATATCAAGAGATGCCGTTATGGTAGTTGCCGAAGACCCTACTTTTGGTATGCCTGTGTTAATGCCTTTCTTTGGTTGGGCCATAGTTCATATATGTGCAAGCGATGTAGCAGTACTCGGAGCTAAGCCGAGATATATGCTTATATCTCTTCTCTTACCACCGAATACTCTAATAGAAACATTCAAGATGGTTTGGAATCAGATAAACGATGAATGCAAAAAGTTAGGCATCTCTATAGTTGGAGGACATACAGGAGTCTATCCTGGGATTGGTTATCCTCTAAATGGTGGATGTGTAATGATAGGTTTCTGTAGGAAGAGAGATCTTAGACCTGCATCAAACGCTAAGGCTGGCGACGTCTTACTCATTACTAAAGGTGTAGCAATTGAAGCTGCTGGAATCCTAGCCTATCAAGCAGAAGAAGAATTGAAGAAAATATATGGCTCCGAATTTGTTGAAGATGCAAAGAAACTCTTCTTTCAGATGAGCGTAGTAGAAGATGCTTTAACCTCTGCTAGATACTGCCATGCAATGCATGATGCTACAGAAGGCGGATTAATTAACGCTGTTTATGAGATGGCTGAAGCCTCAAATCTAGGAGTGATAGTTTATGAAAAAGATATAATAATTCCAGAACCAGCCGAAAAAATATGTGCTTATTTCGAGATAGATCCATTAATCTCTATAAGTGAAGGTACCTTAGTAATAGCAGCTCCGAAAAAGAATATTGGAATGATAAGGAAAGCTTTAAGGAAGAAGAACATAACTTCAGCAGTCATAGGAGAGTTCACAGAGTCAAAAGAAAAGATCTTAATAAGGAAAGATGGTAGCGAGGAGAAAATCAAGCCTGTTGAAAATGATCCCTTCTGGGAAGCTTACTTTAGAACTTTAAGGTGAAAAACGTTGAATGAAAACGAGGTTGACAAAGTTTTAGGAAATCTCGTAAGAGCTGTCAAAATCTTGGAAGAATGCTTTGAATTCGCTGACCTTATACCTGAAGTTAGAACAAACATAGTATATGCATTACCAAATGCTCAGACAATAGATGAGGTTGCTGCAATAGAAGGAAGAATAACTAAAATTAATAACAGACCTAAAGCTTGTGGTTATCCAGCTTTCGGTGCCTCAAGTCACATGGCCAGATTAATTATTGAGATCATTAAGACAGACAAGAATTTGAGAGCTGGAATAAACCTCTCATGGAGTGAAGAATTCTCAAAATGGCTTGAAGAATGGTCCAATAAAAACAATATCATATATGGATACATAGATAGGTTTCAAGAACCTGAAGAAATCTCTAAGATTGAAGGAAGATCGATCCCATGGAAAGTAGAATATCTACTGAGAAAGTACAGTACTATCCCAAGGATATTCTATGAATCCCCTGGAATCGGTAAAGAACCCCTCTTCGTATTGATTGGAGAAAACGCTGTAGAAGTTGCAAATCTTTCTGTAAGAATAGCGAAGGAATGGAAAAGAGCTAGAGAAGAACATAGTTAACATGGATTAATACCTGTATATTGCTAGACTCGGTTTTAAAATTTCTAGATTGATGTCTTCTTATCCCACATGAATAACTGGTCTCTAATAATCCTTATATCCTCTTGTAATCCTGCATTAAAAAGCTACGATGAAAGAATATATGCAAGCGTTCAAATATTTTTCACGGGGTTAAACTGGCTTCCCGAGCTAAGGATTGGATGAGGCAGGCATTAAGAGATTTACAGCATGCAGTGTTATCTATGGAGTTTGGGAGTTATGAGTGGGCATGTTTTGCCGCTCAGCAAGCTGCTGAGAAAGCTGTTAAAGCTCTCTATGAAAGTAGAAATATGGAGGTTTGGGGGCATTCAGTGTCAAGAATGCTCGAAAATCTCAAAGATGAGCTTAAACCTGATTCGAGCCTTATTGAAAAAGCAAAAGAACTTGATAGAAACTATATACCGACACGCTATCCTAACTTCCATGTTGAAGGTGCCCCAATGGATTACTATACCAAGAACGATGCAATAAGGGCGATACAATATGCAAGGGAAATTATTGAATTCTGTAGAAGTAAAGGTGTTCAAGCTTAACATTGATTATATTATGGAGAGAGTAAGAAGCTATGCTGAAGAATTAGTTAGTAAGAGAATAGCGGAAGCGGTAATACTATTTGGGTCTCTTGCTAAAGGAACTTATTCACCTTTCTCTGATATTGATGTATTGATTCTCGTAGAGGATGCTCCACCCAACCCTCTTGATAGGATAAGTAAATACATAGATCCAAGGCTTCCTCTAGATATTGAACCAAGAGTTCTAACAATTAATGAATTCTTCAATATTATTAAGGAAGAGAGAAGATTTGGAAGGGAAATACTAGAAAACGGGATAGTCCTAGCGGGAAAAACAGAAATTCTTGAAGAAGCTAGAAAACTCTCCTTCATCATCAAGAATAAGTGAAAAGAAAATTACAGAGCCACAGATTAGAAAGTATACGAAATGCTTATCTTGACTCATATAATCTCTAAGGGAAAATGCGGTAGTGTCCGGATAAGGGGTTATATAGCTTAGAAAGCTTTCTATAAACAGATAGGTCGGGAGAAAGCCACCTCTCAATAGTATTTAAAGCCTTATCCGGACACTAGCGGGAAAATCCATGACAATATTTTTATAGACTTTCCAGATTGACTCTCTGATTTTAGACAGTTAAAAGATGTAACGGATTCAGACCTTGAAACTTCAACTTTTTAGATTGACTCTCAGACTTCATTTAAGAAACCAGTAATCTATTCAATATTTATCTTTAGGCTAGTTCTAAATTGAATGGTTTAGATGGGAGTTAATGAATTCCATGTTCTCAAGAAGCTGTTAGATGAGAATAACATAGAGTATACGATTCACGAGCATGAGCCTGTTTATACTTCTGAGCAAGCTGCTAAAGTTAGAGGAGTTGAATTAAAAAGTGGGGTCAAAGCTCTTGTCCTAAAAACATCTAGTGGGGAATTTATCCTAGGCTTAGTAGCGGCCGATAGAAAAATGGATTTAGAAAAACTTGCAAAGATTGTAGGGGTTAAGAAGCTTAAGCTTGCATCACATAAAGAAGTATTGGAGAAAACCGGATGCGAGGTTGGGTCAGTACATCCTTTTGGAAATCTTTACGGTCTTCCAACATACCTCGATAGGTCTGTTCTAGAGAATACGTGGGTGAACTTCAATGCAGGTCTGCATACGGTCTCCGTACATATGAAGTCAGAAGATATGGTAAGATTGATCAAGCCAATAATAGGAGATTTCTCAAAAGGATGATAAAGATTATTCTTTAATCTTTCGACGTACCTAACAAAATGAAATCTTGTAAAATATTAGTAATTACACGTTAAATAGTTTTGCATTCAACTAACTCTTTACACCTAGACAGCTTTACAAACCTAAACAATCTATAATTGTCTAACGGCGTCTCATCTTCTAGGTCTCCTCTTCAGCTTAGCTTCATCAAGTTTTCTAGTAGTAGAATCTATCTTTTTATGTCCTTTGGTAGACTTGAGATTTTTTCTTTCTGATTCAGGTTCAACATGTATCATCAAGTTTATATCTGGGAGTTCTTGTCTTATCTCTTCCTCTAGATGATCTGCAATATCATGTGCTTCTTTTACAGTCATCTTATCGTCAACTACTAAATGTAGTTCTGAGAATATCATGTTCCCACTTCTACGAGTTTTAAGTTCATGATATTCTGAAAAGAGGAATCTATGACTTTCAAGTATCTCACGTATCTTCTTATCGGCTTCTCTAGATGCCGGATCCATTAGATAGTTTGACGATTTTATAATTAAGTCGAGCCCCATCTTCGCAATAAATGCAGCTATACTTATTGCAAGAAGCGAATCAATAAATATGTATCCTGTAAAATATATTATTGCGAGCCCTACCCAAATAGCTATAGAAGATAAAACATCTGAGAAGAGGTGTTTAGCATCTCCTTCAAAAGCAGGCGAGTTTTTAATCTTCGACTCTTTTAAGAGTTTATATGCGATCCCAGAATTTATTCCAGCAGCTACTACAGATACTATGATTGCGATATCAAGTAAATGCAATTCAACTGGATTGAAGAACCTACTGACAGCTGTATAGATTAGAAATATCGAGACCATTACTATGAGTATCCCCTCAATTAATCTAGATATTTCTTCAATCTTCTGATGACCATATTGGTGACTTTCATCAGGAGGTTTTCCAGAGACATATATTGAAAAAAGCATTATAGTAGAAGCCAAGATGTTTATTACAGATTCGAGAGCATCAGACAGTAAAGCAAGAGAATTTGAGATAAGAAACGAGACAAACTTTATACTGAAGACTAGTAGCCCGCCTAAAACAGCAACTACACCGACTGTAATCTTTTTCACTCTTCTCAAATATCAAGGAAAAGAAACCTTCTCTTAAGGATTTATAATATTAAACTGGATGTTATATTTTAAAGATGAATCTTGAGAAAAGTATTTGATACATTATCAAAATAAAGGTCTGAACAAAGGTCGTAGAATGGCCACAGCGTTAACTACTCAGTTTTAAGTATATTGGGAAGATCAATAAGTATGAATGATAAAATTGTAAATAGAAGTAATATGCCTCATGAGGAGAAGATCACATATGTATCAATGTTATTTGATGAAGAAACTCATGTTAAATACGAGAGAGCATTAAGAGAAGTCGAGACTAAATATCTTGGGAAACATTATCCAATGTATATTGCAGGCAGGGAAGTATTCTCAGAGTATGGAGAATTTGAAGATAGAAGCCCGATAGATGTATCTATTGTAATCGGATATTTTCAGAAGGGAGCTAGAGAACATGTTAAAGAAGCAATCGATAGAGCATATGAGAGTTTTCCTAGATGGGATAGCCATAATTGGAGGGAAAGAGTTAAGATAATGCAGAATGCATCCAAGCTAATTAATGAGAGAAAATATGAGATAGCCGCCATCATAACTTATGAAGTTGGTAAGAATAGGATAGAAGCTCTTGCAGAATGCTATGAGGCTACCGATGCCTTAAGATATTATGCAAGAGTTATGGAGGAGAATAATGGATATGAGAAAGAGCTTGGTCCCGGTAGTCCAGGAGAAAAATGTAGAATGATCTGTAAACCTTATGGTGTATGGGTTGTAGTTTCACCTTTTAATTTTCCATTCATGCTTGCTAACGGAATGATCCAGGGAGCACTATTAACTGGTAATACCGTTGTCTTTAAACCTACAAGTGAGGCACCCTTGACAGGACTATTACTATATAGACTCTTTATAGATGCTGGAGTACCAGTAGGTGTATTGAATTATGTGACTGGACCCGGGGATGTTTTTGAAGAAGAGATAGTCACAAACGAGAAGGTTGCAGGGATCGCTTTTACTGGTTCCAGAGATGTGGGAATGCGGTTGTACAGAAGATTTACTTCTTCTCAACCCTACCCTAAACCGATAATATTAGAGATGGGTAGTAAGAATCCAGTAATAGTTACGAGCAAAGCAGATGTGGAGAAAGCTGTTCAAGGAGTCATTAGGGCAGCATTTGGGTATAGTGGGCAGAAATGTTCAGCTACGTCAAGAGTGTATGTTCAGAGAGATACTGCAGAGAAATTCGTCAAGAGATTAATCAAAGAAACTAGGAAGATAAAAGTAGGAGATCCACGTAAACGTGATGTCTTCATGGGGCCTGTCATAAATAGGAGGGCTTTGGAGAGTTTCATCTATTATGTAGATATAGCTAAGAGGGATGGTGGAATCATACTTTATGGGGGTCAAGTGTTGAGAGATGGAGAGTTCGCTAAAGGATTCTACGTTGAGCCAACGATAATAACTGGTTTAGATCGAGACCATGAATTATTCAGGAAAGAATTGTTTGTTCCTATATTGCTAGTAGATACGTTTGACAATCTCGAAGAAGCATTAAGAGAAGCAAATAAAACTGATTACGGTCTCACAGCTGGAATATTCTCTGAAGATCCCCAAGAGATAGAATACTTCTTGAAAAATATTGAATTCGGCGTTACCTACGTGAATAGAAGAGGTGGCGCAACAACTGGAGCATGGCCAGGCGCTCAAACCTTCGTTGGCTGGAAAGCAAGTGGAGCTACGGGTAAAGGAGTTGGTGGACCAAATTATCTGCTGAGTTTTATGAGAGAGCAGAGTATAACAATAGTTCAAGAAAGTTGAATAACAGCTTAAGATAGGATTATAAAACGTGGTATGGTCAGAAATTATGTATAGTGATTGGCTTATCAGGGATAGCGGTCTTGGTGCATGAATAGTCCTAGACGGATAATAAATTTATGGCTTGGAAATACAATCGAAGTTGCAGGTATTATCGTAGGCTTTATACTATTATATTCTTTAAATTTCTTAACTCACAGCTTACTTAGATTCTTAGTCCTAATTATCTCATGGATGTGTTTCTGGTATTTCCCCCACTGTCTAGCCCACTTTATTGTGGGAAGGATTCTCGGGATAAGGTTTATGTACTACTTTGCAGGTAGGTCTAGTCTCATAAAAATGAGGTTACCTTTAGTTACATCTATACTAAGTGTTGTCCCAGCTTTGGGTATAAAGATTGATAAACACTCTACACTGAATATATCTAGAAATCGGATAGCTGTTATGTATGCCTCGGGAGTTTCAGCATCTATGTTATGTCCACTCATACCTTTCATATATTCATTAATCTATCTAGATTATATCATTACATTATTCATTGGAGTTATAACCTTTGGGAACATAATCTTCACAATATACTTTAGCTTTAAGGTGGGAGACTTCTCCAAAGCAGTAAAAGCTTTACATCAAACTAGATAATTTTATCGCTGCTTTAATACATGACTAAATACTAGGAACATAATTAGCGAGGTTGCCGTCCATGATATGAATGCTATCGGTCCCAGGCCTGCTAATTCTCTGGGCAGTGTTGTTGTTAATATCGTTAATCCCCATATAGCATTAATTGCTCCATGAAGAGATGCTTGAAGAACTCCTTGTAATAATAGAGTGAGGTATAGAGGCTGAAATCATGAAAAGTGTGAATAACAGTATCCCTATCAATCTATTTTCTGGATAATTATGTCCTAGAAGTATTATTGCGGGAGCATGCCGTACACCCCATACTAGTCCGACCATTAGAGAAGCTTTAACAAAGCTCAAACCAAGAGATTCAAACCTCCGTTGTAGGAATCCTCTCCACCCTATCTCTTCACCTATAGCATACAATGCATTTATCGATATTGATGCAATATAAGCATTGATGAATGTAAGCAGTAGAGAGATCGGTACATTGATTGAAGTAGCTTGAATTGTCTCTTCAATATGATCAAATGTGAATACTCCTATAGAGCAGGTTATCATATGTAGAACAAAAATGCTAGAAATGTTATAAACGGAGCAACAAAATATAAATAAATCACGCGTCTGCTAACTTTCAGTGAACTCTTTATTGGATTCAATCCACCAATGATGTATGTTGCCACCGTAGGAGTATACATCCTAAGGACCCCCCAAGCCAGTACTGTTAAACTATCTAAAACTCTTAGATTTATATAGAAAAGATAATCAATAAAGAACGCTAGAATAATAGCACTCAAAGAGAAAAGAATTATATCTCTTAAGCTTGCTTTACGCAAATTATTTCACTGCTAACTTTCTTCCCCTACAATAAGAATATATGCTACCTAGAATAGGGTAAGATGCAAACTGACAACTTATGCTGTGCCTTTATTAGACTTGGTTAAAAATATTCTTTTTAACTACCTATTAACTGAAGTTTAGTAGAGTAAGGTGGGAGACAATGGAGATCGAGTGGGCTAAGCTAATACCTAAGCCTAGATCGTCTTTTCTACTAGTCCAATGCAATGAATGTGGCCATAGGCAGGTAGTCTTCGACCATGCAAAAACTGAAGTTCCATGCCAAGTATGTGGATCAATACTTACGAAACCAACAGGTGGTAAAGCACAGATCCTAGGAAAGGTGCTTGAACGTTATGGCTGAATTTATTGAGAAAGAATCACCTTCATCAGGAGAAGTAGTTGTAGGAGTAGTAAAAGAGATAGAGAGATTTGGAGCATACATAGAGTTGATAGATTATCCAGGATGGGAAGGATTCGTCCATATTTCTGAGATCTCTCTTAAATGGGTAAGGAACATAAGAGACTATTTGAGAGAAGGTCAAAAAGAAGTCTTTAAAATACTGAGAACAAACCCTCACTTACGTCAAGTTGATCTTTCATTAAGAAGAGTTGAGAAGACTGAGAGAGACCAGAAGATACTGGAATTGAAGAGAAAACAAAAAGTCCAACGTGTTTTAAATCTTTTATCTGAAAAAACAGGTATCAGTAAAGATGAAATAAAGAAGATGATCATCGAGCCTACTCAACAAAGAGGGTTAGAACTCTATGATGTATTATTAGAAATAATTGAGAATGAGTCTATGCCTGAATGGCTTAAGCTTGAAGATAGTCTCTTCAATAAGTTGGTGGAGTTGGTAAAACAGGAGATTAAAATGAAGAAAGTATCTTTAAAGAAGGACCTAATACTAACATGTAAAAGGGGGGATGGAGTTGAATATATTCGTGAAGCTATTGAAGAAGGCTTAAAAATGGCTCGAAAAGGCGAGACTGTAAACATAACAACTAAGGGCTCCCCTAGATACCTACTGAGAGTTGAAGCAGATACTGAAGAAAGAGTAAGACAACTACTTCGAGAAGTAGCAGACAAATGTATTAGCGTTATCAAGGAATTCGGTGGAGAAGGAGAATTGGTGGAAGAATCTTGAAGTCACTCTTAAACAAGTGTCTAAAATGTGGAAGATACACTCTGAGGAAAGATTTCTGCCCCCATTGTGGTGGAAAAGTAGCTTCAGCTCACTCCATTAATATATCATTGGAAAGTAGGCATCTTGAGCTTATTCTCGTAGCTAGAAGAAAGAGATTTAATAAGTGAAGAGTCAAAACGTAACTATTTACAATCTTTCCTGCAAGGTTTTCTACAAGTTCTTCAACCTCATCCCATGAAACTTTAAGATACTTTGATTCTCCAACCCTATAAATATCCATACAAATAATACACTAGACTAAAATAAATAAAATCTATGGAGGGACCGGCTTAGTAGCCTCAGACACCAAAAAATGCTTACCAGTCCTCGATTCAAACCTTTTGGGGCTCACCAAGAACTAAATATAGTAACATATGATGTGGGCTTGTCGTATACTAGCATTCCAGCTAATCCTGTTAACCCATTAATACCATCTCTATCCAATCCTAGACTATCAACTATATAAATAAACCTTGGAATGATATTGACGACTTTATCAACGATCTCCCTCCTAGAACACTCAACCATCTTTTCCAACACCCTTATATTGCCTCCAATATTAGCATTAGATGCTAGTTTGCCGAACTCTCTGAAGATTTCTGTATAGTACCTCTTCTATCATGAACAGTGGCCCCATCTCGACATCAACAACCGTTAAAGGCTAAAAGTACCTATGAGTGTTACTCTTGGTTAGTGATAGCTCATAGACTTTCCATAAAAGACATGCATCTTCTTTATCATCTTTTGATACCCTGCCTACTTCGGTTTTTCTCTGAATATTTCTTTCTTAATCTCTTTCCACTTCCATGGACGGGTGAAATAGTAGGCTCTCCTACTATTACTGATTACTTCTTTAAGCTGTTGCTACATATTTGGAAATATTGATGAGTCAAGATATATCTCATCGTAGCCTTTGAGTTCTGTGAGGCTATTGACTTCAAAGAAAACATCCTCCTCTAGATCATAGCATACATGCTTCTTTGAGTCTCTATGCTTCTTAGGACTCCATCTAGTATTAACAAAGACCCCTCCAATCATCTATAGCATCCCATTCTACTTCTCCACTACATTCATTGCAGAATTTTGCTAGGTCTCTAGCTAGCTGCGTGAAGCTCTCCTCATATTAGCATCCCTTAGATGTCCGAAAGTTACAACATCTACTGCATCACTATCTACATCAATCAATACTAAGACTTCTCCAAACATGATATAGGTATACATCTACGTAGATATATTCGTTACACCGATACCTGAAAATGAAGCATACCAACTATTAGATAGACTAGTATCGGCGTTGAAGAACCCTTGAGCATAACCATAGTTTAATATGTTTTTATGAAGATTGTAGTCAGACACGTCTAGATGAATATCCTGGGAGAGCTTGTAGACGAGGTTAAGGAAGAATCTGTAAAGATGTCTGATGTAAAATCTTCAAAGTCCTCCTAGATGCAATTACCGTATCTTGAAGGGTGTGAAGAAGCATATTCTTCATCTTGACTTGGAGCAAAGAACTAGAACGCTCTACAATAATATAAGTACATGGAAGATTAAATCGGTAGAAGACCATATATCAATATATACCGACTAAGTAGCAATTAAAAAGTTAATTCGCAATAATAAAAACTCATGAAGGACCATGCCTTGTTTACGGGATATTTAATAGTAGGGATAAATCTTTAGTAGGATGAGAAGGATGGTTGGGCAGACTAATAGATGGAAGTTTAAAGAGCTTGAAGATGCAAAGATAATTTTAAATGATGAAGGAGAGAAAGCAGATCTGAGAGGGTCAAGCCTCCTTGAATCATCTCCTAGCCCAGGTGCAGCAGGATACATAGCTTTAACACATTTAATCGAATTTCTCCATCCAGTTAAGATAGGCGAGATAAAGTCCCCACACTTCCCTCAAGTGAGTATAGTTAATGATGAGGGATTAGCGAGTCAACCAAAAATAGAATTATACTTCTATGATAAAGATGTTAAGCTTGTTATAATGTTGAGGAACTTCCCAATAGAGAGTAGTGAAGGGAGCTATCTAGTTGCAAAGAAACTTTATGAATTCTTTAAAGCTAGAGGTATTAAAGCATACTATCTACTATCAAGCTCGAGAATCTTCGGTGAATCCAACGTATATATTGCCTCAACAAGCATGGGTAGCGCTAAAAGCCTAGTCGAGGCAGGAGCTAAACTCTCCCCAAACCTAGACACATTGCCAATAGATAGGTTTGGAGCATATATGCTTTCATTCTTTGCAAGGAGCGGTGACCTGACATTCCTCCTAGTATCTGAAGTCTACTCATATCTGCCCGACCCAGCTGCTGCAAAACGTTTACTAGAAGTGATGTCTAAAGCATTAAAGTTTAAGATCGATATGGAGAAGCTGGATATAGAGATTCAGAAGCAGAAGAAGCTTATTGAAGAATTCCAGAAAGGATTTGGACAGATACTCCCAGAAAAAGCAGAACAGCCTAGTAGAGAACCATACTACATAGGATAATATTCATCCATTTTCTCTCCTTTAAAACACGTCAATCTATTATTTCATATATGTAGACGTATGCATAGCTAGAATATGGCTCGGATGATTGATAGACTAATCTAAAGTGATTCAGGGTTGAGGGTTGATAAACATGTCCTGTAACACCAGTAGAGATTTGTTGTGGTTTGTATGGTATTAGCTTGCCTAGTAGCGTATCCTGCCAGAATTTCTCGGTCGGTCTTCCATTCTCATCTAAGTATTCAGATTCTGTAAAATTGTATCCAACTTGTTTCGCAATCCTAAGCATCCAGATCCATTTAGCTTCATCTCCATACCCGAGTAACATTGGGGCATTCCCACTAGCTGTAGTATAGACTGTATGTGTTATGAAGATTAAGACATGGGTAGCTTTGAGCTTCTTGAATACAGTGTAAGCTGTTTCTTCATCAGACATAAACGCATAAGCTACTTCACCTATCTGAGTAGTGTTCAATGTTGCATTATCAACTATACTAGTATGGTTTCCTAATACAGTTATCCAGTATCCATAATCCCACCATGAGGCAACTACAGCATTGGGTGGAAGATTATCCCTCATCCAGCTGAGAGTTTTAAGCCAGTCTGGAACACTTGACCTAATCGGCATGCTAGAAGATACAACAGTTGGCGGACTGTATCCAACATCTATAGGAGATATTGAGTATCTAATACCATAAGTAGATGGAACGAGACTGAATATTAGTAAGCCGCAAATAAGGGCTGGTGTTACAATATAATATTCTACACCTATCGGTCTTACTCTTTCTTTTCTGTGATAAGTTATACTAATATTTCTTGCAAGTCCTCTCAAGATTTCTGATAAACCAAACCCTGCAATAATGGTTATCGCAGGAGCAGCAAGGATAGTTAGTCTCACCATTGTAGAAGCAAAATAAACAACGAGTACAGTTAACAGTATCATGAATACGTCAGTATCTTCTCTCCTCTTAACTAGATAATATAGCCCAGCTGGAACTAAGAATAATTTAAACCCAGCATCAGAGAATAGCGTTGCCCAAGTAGATACTTGGTTTTCAGCAACAGATATTACTATTGGGAGTACAGATCTTAAGGATGGAACAACAGTGCTGAGGAATTTTAATCCAGGGAGTCCAAGGCTGCCAATCGAGAGTAATGAAATAAATCCAACTACACTTGTAATTAATACATAATGTGGAAGATTAATAAATCTCCGAGGCTTAATTCTGGATAACTCAAAAGATAATAGATAGATGAAGACAAAGATGGAGATAACCATTGTCGCTTCTTTTAGAAAACCTATGCCGAGCTTTGGAACCATTACAGCTATTAATCCATATAGGAGAGCAGTAATAGAGTACGCAACTAAAAGTTTTCTTCTGTATCTACCCATGAAAGCCAGTACTGCAGTAAATATGGGTATGAAGGCTATTGGAAATCTAGAAGCTCCCCACGTTGCTGTGACATACCCTAGTGAGAACCCAGCTACTATCGAGTATATTGTTAGAGTCTTCCATGTCCTATCTTTCTTGGTCGCTAGAATATATGATAGGAATCCAAGCATCATAAACGGTATACTTACACTCTCATCATCAAACCATCCAAGATGCGTTCTCTGAATACTTGCAGTACTCAAAGCTATTAAGAATGCGGTTATGAAGCCTGCAGGCTTTCCTCCAACTTCTCTACCGAGAAAGAATGCGATTAATGTTGTAATAACGCCCATTATAGTAGGCAAGAAGACAGCTAACTCGAGTGGGTCAATGTTAAACCCTATACCATGTAGTAGATGGTATATGAATGCGGCTAGGAATGGCACTCCTGGAAAAGCTGTTCGCCCAACATCTCTACCATAAGGATACCATGAATCGTAATCATGCCACGTAAAGAAATCCATGAAGCCTGACCAACCTTTATCAACAATATACTTCATCTCCTTATACTGCATCCATGGATCGAACTCGCTTAGGTAGAGCCCCCATCTTAGAGGTAGGAGTCTAATAAAGAATGCTATAGTAAGTATTAGAAGCAAGATCATGATTTCAAAGAAGATTATCCTATCAGAGAAGACTCCTCTGACAAGGTTTACGAATTTACTTTTCTTTATCCTCTCCATTCTAGAACGATCTTATTGATGATCTATTTAAAATTTCTTATACCTTGACAACTGAAGGATTTATCTAGCACTTATCCTCCATACATGCTAAGTGATCAGACTTAAGGATCTGGGAAGATGATGAAAGATTAACCATTCGATAAACAAACTTTCAAAATTTCTCAAAAAACAGTTTTGAGACCGTCTAGTAAAAGCATCAATCTAATTTCCAGAGTTATTCATCTCGTTATCTCTTGATGGCTCTGCCTTGTAGGTAAAGTGTCAAGAGAGCTAGACAGAATAATAAAGCTAAGAAAATATATGTCAACTCCACTCTTTTTCCACCTGCCTAGTTTCTGGTTTACGCAGTCTTATAAGAATTATCAGTAAAATAATAAATGTAGCAGCTATTAATGCTAGCATGATGGAGTATGTTTCAAATGGAAGATACTCATGTATAGTGATTGTAATTATTTCAGTAAATGTTGATGACGTTGTCTTTACGATTGTTATGCTTTGAGTTCGAAGGATTGTAGAAAACTCAATAGTAGTCTGAGTTACGGTAACGTATTCTCTAACAGTCTTGGTAGATGTCTCAGTAACCGGTTCACCAGTGTATATGTAGACTGTCTCAGTAATAGTCTCTTCTAGGCTGTTCTTATTAATCTTTTGCGTAGAGTTAGCTGTCGCTCCCATAATCAAGAAGAATAACAATAGGTAGAGAATAATTGTGGATGCTTTAACTTTCAATATCTTCATCGCCTCCCGTAGCTGCCTTCACTCTGATCCTCCACATCTTATGGTAAATATATGCAATGTATGAGAGGATGATGATTGAGGTTAATTGGAAGAATTGAAGTATCGGGCTATCAATCGATGGTGTAAGAACCCACATTATCTCAACTACTCTGTCTCCATGAAGATCTTTTACCCCGATGGAATTCAACGCATGCCACCTAAATCCAAGCAAACCAAGGAATCCATCTGCAGGGTATTCTTGAGGTTCAACCCTCCAAGTGACTTGAGCACCTTCTGGATATATCCCTCCACCTATGAATACCCCTCTATCCGTTCTTCCACTAAGCTGGAAGTATCTAACTACTTTATACTCCATACGTATGGTTAATGGCTCCTCAACGTAAAATGATTTTAATCCAGGGGTAGTGTATTCTATATTACCAGCGTAGCTTTTCATAAATAATACTGACATCATTTGGGTATCTATTTTCTCGGGAAAATAGCATGTTAAAGGTGTCCCCTCTAAAACCCATATCTCAGTTAAGTCTTCTCTTACATTCCATTCATTTAATTCAGGTGGACCTATGCATGAAGGATACATCTCGTCCAGCAAGGGTATCGGGTATACTCTCACTAGGAAGTATCTATCTATGTATATCTCAACGTTACCTGGAGAATTAACTTCCAGAATAATTGTTTCTCCATCTTTTACAAACTCATAGTTTAAGTCTGATTTGAAGGTTCTAAGCTCTATTTTCTCACCAATAGTTCTTGGAGATAGTAAGGTGCTTAGCTGTATTTTATACTGTGAGCCTATTGGTATCCATTCTTCTCTCAAAATTTTCTCGGTTTTGGAGTAGCTAACAAATATATTTATCCTTACTTCAACATCATAATATAATTCAATAAAGCCTGATTCACTAACAATTATACTGGCTGAATCATCATGTATTTCAAGTTTAAGATTTGACTCGAAACCAGCTGGAACAAATCTATAGTCATTTAAGGTGTATCTTCTATAGGGTATCTTAACTACTTCTCCACTCTCCACCCAATATTCTCCCGAAGATTCATCTACACGGCTTAGAAGGTCTTGCAAAAAATATTCTTTGCTAGATAGAGTTAACGGAAGCTTTACCTTCGATACGACACTCAGTTTATTGTATTCTACGTACTTGTAAGTGATAGTATGGGGAGAATATATCTCTAGTATCCGAGTATCATTAACTATCTTCCCATCAATACTCATCCATGACAATACATACTTTTTAGAACTAGATTGGAGTATTTTCGGAGCTGAAATCGGAAAGCTGCTTCCTCTCTTTACCCACTCGTCTTTTTCGAGTATTTTTAAGATATCGTCACTGGGTTCTACTTTCATAGATATTAGATAGAAGGTAGAATAGCTGAACTGGATTTTTATTGTCCAGCCCGGCTCAACGTACATCTCTCTTAGATTATTTTCAGCTACATACTTCGTGTTATTTGATAGTATTACCTCATCTTCAACTACTACAAGAATTGTAGATGGTTGATAGATTAATAAGTCTACTACATATTCCTTGTTACTGGAGACTTTTCTCTCAATTATAGATCCTTGTGAGAGGATTAGTATCTGGACATTTACTTCAACATTAGAAGGTAGTCCATTAGCAATTATTTTGAAAACTGTAGGTATAGTCGTTACCGTAACTCTACAAGCTTTCGAGTCTGAAATAATCCATGTACCATTGCTTGGATCAAAGTATTCGATCATAGATGTTATCATAATATCTCTAGGCTCTGTTGGAGCGGTTATCTGCCTATAAACGGGTATAGACCCATTCCCATACAATTTGAATTCCACCATTGTTTCAACTTGATCATTTAAAAAGATCTTCACCCTTATCCGAGTCTCACTTTCTATAACATATTTAAAAGATAGGTCGAGTGGAATCTTCTCACCTATTACAATAGTTAATGGGCAAGTGTAGCTAGTAAAGTATAGCTTCGGAGGTGTGAACTCTGGCCTTACAGTTAACGTAATATTTTCTTCTTCTAGTAATGTTTTACCCATCCAGAGACCTATTCTTATAATGTAATCTCCAATGGGAGCGTTATTGGATATCTTTATGGTTAGGTTAGAGAGGAAAGGTGTTTTTGCCTCTTGTATAGAGAATGAATAATTTATCCATTCAGGCTTTTCTAAGATAGTTAACTTAACACGTTGATTCTTGACTTCTTCACCTACGTATATTCTAACAATGCTTTCTCCTCCAGGTGTAATCTTAACTACTTCGGGTTCCACCCTAATCCACTTTACCGAGTAACCTATAGTAATGAGAGAGAATAGGATGAGTGAAGCCACAAATACAGAGAATATCAATCTTGCTCTCATAATCCTGGTATTTTCCTCACTTCAGTATCTAAGGCTCGATGAAAGTCTATCTGAGTATAGGAGAAAACTTCAAGTATTTTCTCTACTAGTATTTTCTTAACACTGTCCATATCAATCTTTCTTCCCAGGATTTTCTCCATCGAAGTCATAACGTCTGGGTCTAAACCACATGGATTAATCAACTTAAAGTATTCTAAGTTTGTGTTAACATTCAATGCAAACCCATGGTAGGTTACCCACCATTTCAAAGCCAACCCTATAGACGCTATCTTCATATTACCAACCCATACCCCTGGATAACGTTCTATCCTACCAGCTTCTATACTGAATTCTTTAAGAGTTCTTATCAAAGCTTCTTCAATGCTCCAAACAAAATCTCTTATCGAATTATTAACTAAGTTTAAATCTACAATGAAGTATCCTACAAGTTGTCCAGGTCCATGATACGTTGCTTCCCCACCCCTCTCCACATGATAGACTGGGACACCCTCGACTCCTAGTTTAAATTCCTTCATTCTTCTTCCAAGAGTAACAACATGGGGATGCTCAAGTATTAGAAGTGTATCTGGGATCTTCCCGTTTATTCTTTCTTCAACTAGTGATAATTGTAGATTATGAGCTTTTTCATACTCTATTAATCCAAGGTCTAGTACCCGCAGTGTTCTCAAGTCTACTTCACCAGCATATGGATTGGCTTAAAGATTACTGCTTCAGAGACTTCACTATATAGTTCACTATGTGTTGGATGTGGATGTATTGTATCAGCTATCTCCTCCACTGTCAACCTATTCTTAACTACTAAAGCTGCTTCTCCAATAATCTCAGTAGCTCCACTCCCAACTATCTGGATACCCAGGACTATTCCTGATACTTCATCTGAGATAATCCTGATGAAGCCTTCAGTTTCTTCTTCTGCAATAGCTCTTCCAAGCGAAGAATATGGGAACCTTGTAACCTTAACCTTATAATTGCTTTTTTCTGCTTCATCCCTAGTTAATCCCACAGTCGCTATCTCAGGATCTGTAAATATTGCAGAAGGTACAGCCATAGGATCGAATATCTTCTTCTTACCACATATATTGTCTGCAGCAACTATACCTTGCTTAGAAGCTTTATGAGCCAAGAAGGGTGGTCCAGTTACGTCTCCTACAGCATACACATTCTCCAAGCTAGTCCTACAATACTCGTTTATCTTTACAAACCCTTTATCATTCAATTCTATACCTACTTCATCTATTCCTAGATCTTTTACTGAAGGTCTCTTACCGACTGCAACGAGAGCATAGTCTACGGTATTTTCAATTGTTTCAGTAGGAGTCTCTATTGTAGCTTTTACTTTACCATTTCCAACTTCTGTAGATATTACGCGGGATGAAAGATATATCTCTACACCAATCTGCTTCAACTTTCTCTCTATAAGTTTAGCGATATCTTTATCCATTCCAGGTAGTAGCTGATCCATTATCTCGACTATCGTCACTCTACTGCCTATTTTTGCGTAGACTGTTCCTAACTCTAACCCAATTGCTCCTCCACCAACTACTAATAAGCTTGAAGGGATCTCAGATAACTCTAATGCTTCTCTAGCACCTATAATTCTTCTTCCATCGTATGGGATCGATCGTAAATATACAGGTAGAGCACCTGAAGCAATTACAATATTTTCCCCATAGACATCTTTAGAGAGACCGCTTTTCTCTTCTATCTTAATCTCTAAGTTATGTTTAATCTGCGCTTTTCCGTAGTATACTTTTACATTATATCCTTTTAAGAGAAATTCAACCCCATCTCTAATCTTACTGACGAGTTTTCTCCTCTTATCCTGTAGTGCACCCCAATCAAATTCTCCATTCTTTAATAAACCTGACTTAGAAAGTTTATAGAATTTTTTAACATTCTCTATCAGTATCTTCGAAGGTATACATCCATAGTTCAAGCATTCTCCTCCCAAAGATTCTCTCTCAATCAATGCCGTTTTCTTACCATGTTGGGAAAGCCTTATCGCAGCAACATATCCTCCAGGCCCTCCGCCTATTACTACCGCATCAAACTTCTCAGAAGGCATATTTTCAACCCCACCCTACACATGTCTACCTATTAAAGTTCTCAGATAAAATTCTCCTGCGAGGTATGAGCTTCTCACAAGAGGGCCTGAGGCAACATATAAAAATCCCAAGGCTTCACCTCTTCTTTTAAGTTCTTCGAATATCTCAGGTGGAATATACTCTTTGACTGGGAGATGCCTCTTAGTAGGTCTAAGGTATTGTCCAAGTGTAAGAAAGTCTACTCCAATTCTCCTTAAATCGATCATTGACTGGATCACCTCCTCTACTGTTTCTCCTAAGCCAAGCATTATAGAAGATTTTGTGTATATTCTTGGGTTTAGTTCTTTTATGATCTTTAAAGTTTTTAGAGATTTCTTGTATCCAGCTCTAACATCTCTAACTAGTGGCGTAAGCCTCTCTACTGTCTCTATGTTGTGACCTATAACATCCGGCATTGAATCTACAATCGTTCTTAATGCTTTAACATTATTATTGAAGTCGGGGATAATCAATTCTATTAAAGTGTTTTTACTTCTCTTTCTTATCTCTCTTACAGTCTCAGCATATATTGATGCGCCACCATCCCTTAGGTCGTCCCTGGTTACCGAGGTTAGAACAACGTATCGTAACCCTAGTTCTTTGACTGCTTCAGCAACTCTCTTAGGCTCTTCTAAGTCTACTATACCTCCCGCTTTCCCAGACTTAACTGCACAGAATCTACATGACCTAGTACATGTATCTCCTAGTATCATTATCGTTGTATTGAGATGGCTCCAGCATTCAGAAATATTGGGGCATAAAGCCTCTTCACATACTGTATGTAGCCTATACTTTCTCATAATGGTGTTAACCATACTATATTCTTGGCTGGCTGGGAGCCTAACTCTAATCCAGCTTGGTTTACGTAGGTAATCCATCTCCGTCATTGTAGAACTCTTTACAATATAAAATATTTCTACAACTACTATTAATTCATGAATTTTTCTAGAGTCTTGGGATAGAGAATAGTTAAGAGCTGACTATACTATTAATTATATAAGGTGTTTTAGTATTTGATTGAGATTAGATGGCATGGAAGAGGTGGGCAGGGAGTAGTAACGGTTGGAGACATTCTTGCTCGGGCAATTATTCTAGAAGGAAAATATGCGCAACATTTCCCAGAATTTGGACCTGAGAGGTCTGGTGCACCTGTGAAAGCATTTACAAGAATAGCTGATGAACCTATAGAGATACATTCTGGTGTTTATAACCCTGATATAGTAGTGATCATTGACCAGGGCATGTCTCGAAATTTCAAGTTATATTCTGAAGGGTTAAAGGAGGATGGGATGTTATTCTTGAATCTCGGAGATGACGTCTTAAGCATAGATAAGTCTACTCTACCTCTTGGAGTGAAGGTATATACTCTCAATGCCAAGAAGATTTCAGTGGAAGAAGCAGGCAGACCTATATTCAATGTCCCGATGCTGGGTGGTTTAGTTAGAGTATTAAGGATGCCTGGCTTAAATATTATTGAGGAAGTATTGAGTAAGAGATTTTCAGGAGAACTAGTTGAAGCGAATGTCAGAATTCTAAGGAGAGCATATAATGAGGTGAGGTTTATTGACTGAGATAGATGTAAACAAGATAATTAAAGGTGAGTTTTCATGGAAGACTCTACCTCCAGCAGCAATGGTTAAGGTTCCTACATCCCTAGAATATAAGACTGGAGTTTGGAGAATTGAGAAACCCATTATAGACCAGTCTAAATGTACAAAGTGTCTTCTCTGTTGGATATATTGTCCAGATATGGCTGTTAAAAGGATAGATGGTGGAAGTGTAGAGATAGATTATGAATTCTGTAAAGGCTGTGGGATATGCGCTGAAGTCTGCCCGCCTAAAGCAATAAAGATGGTGGAGGAGTAAGATATGAGTGAACTAAAACAGGTTAGAAAGATAGCTTTAACAGGCGATGAAGCAGTAGCATACGCTGCTAAACAAGCCGATGTTGATGTTATTGCAGCTTATCCAATAACGCCTCAGACAATAATAGTCGAGAGGCTAAGTAAATATGTCGCAGATGGTGAGTTAAACGCTGCCTTCATACAGGCTGAGAGTGAGCATTCAGCTATATCTATATGCCTCGGTGCTGCACTTGCTGGAGCTAGAACTTTTACCTCAACTGCTAGTCAGGGGCTTGCATTGATGCATGAAGTACTACATATAGCTTCTTCTATGCGCGCACCCATAGTTATGGCTATAGCTAATCGTGCGCTCAATTCTCCTCTAAACATACATTGCGACCATTCAGATGTAATGAATGCAAGAGATACTGGTTGGGTTCACTTATTCGCAAATAATGTTCAGCAAGCCTACGACCTTACATTAATGGCGTTTAAGATTGCTGAGGATCCTGAACTTCTTCTACCAGTCTCTGTAAACTTGGATGGATTCATTTTAACACATAGTGTTGAACCTCTAGAAGTATTATCCGATGAAGATATACAACGGTACATCCCCCATATACCATACCCGTATAGAATAGATTTTGATAGACCACTAGCATATGGAGTGATGGCTCTACCAGATACATACATGGAATTTAGAAGACAATTATATGAAGTAATTGCCAAGGCTTATGAGGTATTTAGGGATGCATCTGAATCTTTCTCAAATATCTCTGGAAGATTATACAACCTGATAACTCCATACTTTGTAGAAGATGCTGAGATCATAGTTGTAGCATTGGGGTCAACCGTCGAGACTTTAAGATATATTGCTAGGAAATTTAGAGAAAGGAATGTCAAGATCGGTGTAGTTGGGTTAACCATGTATAGACCTTTCCCTGAGAAAGAAATTGCAAACACTTTGGCGAATGCTAAATGTGTGGCAGTAATGGATAGGGCATACTCATATGGAGGGGTTGGAGGGCCATTATATACAGATATACTCTCAACTCTATACAAAAATGGAATTAGAACGATGGTCGCAGACTTCGTCTACGGACTTGGTGGAAGAGACTTTAAGCTTATGGATGCTGAAGAGCTATTCAATAAACTGGTCAAGTCGGTAGAGGTGGGCAGATTTGGCCAAGATATCTATTGGTGGGGGGTGAGAGAATAGTATGGAGTCAGCCCAGAAATATTTTAGGACAATAAGAGATGTACCTACTGAAGATTATTTTGCACCAGGTCATAGGCTATGTGCAGGATGCGGCCCTTCATTAGCTATGAAGCTTTCTATGAAAGCTATTAGGATGCCTACTTTAGTCGTTAATGCTACTGGATGCGTCGAGGTTTCAACATCTCTGTTTCCATATGTTAGCTGGAGGCTTCCATGGATTCACGTTGCATTTGAAAATACAGCTGCTGTTGCAAGTGGTATAAGTGAGGCCTTTAAAATACTAGAGAAGAAGGGACGTGGAAAGATGCATGACGTTATAGCTATAGCCGGGGATGGTGGAACATTCGATATAGGATTACAAGCACTTTCAGGAGCACTTGAAAGAAATCATAAAATGCTATACATATGCTATGATAACGAAGCCTACATGAATACTGGGATACAGAGGTCTGGAGCAACACCTGTAGGTGCGGCGACAACGACTAGCCCGGCAGGTAAAGTAGTACCGGGAAAACAGGAGAGGAAGAAAGACTTAATTGGTATAGTGGCGGCTCATAGAATACCTTATGCTGCAACCGCATCAATATCTCATCCACTCGATTTCATTAATAAGGTTAGGAAAGCCCTAGAAATAGATGGGCCTACATTCATCCATGTCTTAACCCCCTGTACTCTGGGTTGGAGGTACCCATCATCTCAAACCATAAAGATAGCAAGATTAGCTGTTGAAACAAGATACTTCCCAATAATCGAGGTAGAAAATGGTAGAGTTAGAATAAACATTAAAGTAACTAGACCTAAACCTCTTGAAGAATTCTTAGAGGCTCAAGGAAGATTCAGACACCTCTTTGAACCAGAAAATAAACACATTCTTGAGATACTTAAGCATCAGGTAGAAGAAAACTGGAATAGACTTTTAAAACTCGAGGAAATAGGACTATACGCTTAACCTCAATAATATTCACTTTTTCTTTAATCTAGGTATCTAGACTATGTTTACTCCCGTAGCAGCCTGAATCCTATGTAGGATAGAACTGGTTAACTTGTCTTCTAACCTAGACCTTATAACGCTTAAAGATATGAGTATATCGTTTATCCTTTTGATTACTCTTTGAGGATAAGGTATAGACTTAAATTCTATGCATAGCTTCTCTAAGTCTCTAGATGTTAAGGACTTGTTGTAGAATGCGTAAAGGATTGCTGATAATTGATTCAAGCTAGACTTATAGCATGTATCATGTGAAGAGTAATTGTATAGGCATTTATTACAATTAGATGCTAGTAATTCCCTCATAGGTCCTCTACTACTTATTCTTACATGTTTTGCAACTCTAACATAGTTTTCCTTCTTTAATCTTGATAATGCTTTATACAGTGTATTAATACTAACTCCTTCTCTAATAAATCTCGTAGAGAGTTCTTCCACTGTTAATTCACCATGAACACACAGGTAGTCAATGATTTTCTGCAGTAAGACTGGAGGTATCCTTGACAATTGCTGGTCTAGTTTTGACAAGAGTAGTTCCAAGAGCCTACTGTATTCTTGCGTAGAATTGATGTTAACCTTGCTTAAGCATTTGTCTAACTCGATATTGAATTCTTTGAATAATGTTAATTTAAGAGATTCTGGGTCAGATGTTTTCAGAAGTGAATTTATGAGGGCCCACAGAAGATAGACTTCTTCATTCTTCCATGAAATTCTAATAATCCATAAAAACTTTGTTAACGCATTAATCATAGACAATCTGTCAATAATGTATAAATCTTGACGTAACTTCCTCACATAATTCTTATACGATAGTTCTTCAAGTAAACGCATGCTCCTACTATTCTTTGCTACTATTATAAGGTCTTGTCCATCGGTTTTCTCAATAATACATAATGGCGGCAAGTTGACGAAGTTATCTTCTGTAAATTCGCTCGGTGTAAATTGTGTCATTAGACTGAGTAATTCATCGGTAGACATGGTCTCAGGAAAATATTGGAAAAAGGCAAATATTAGATTTTCCTTAAATAAAGCCACAACCACATACATGCCGTAAGTACTTGGCTGGGGGTTCTAGATGTCTTTAAAACTTGTAAGAGAACCCATAAATAAGCATTTACAGAAAGTCCCTCTAGGAATTGTTCACGTGATTCCTGAAAGATGCAAGGAATGTGGGTTCTGTATCGATTTATGCCCCAAAGACGTGCTAACGGTTGGTGAAGAGAGGAATATAAAAGGTTATCGATGGCCAAAGATAGCAGACGGTAAAGCAATGGAATGTATTGCTTGCAAGATGTGTGAATGGATATGTCCTGAGTTCGCTATATTTGTAGTAGAAGTCGACAGGAGGGAATATGTCTAATGTCTGGAGAACTTAAACTGCTCAAACCTGGAACATACTTCATGATGGGAAACATTGCTTGTGCTGAAGCAGCATTAATAGCTGGATGTGAATTCTATGCAGGATACCCCATAACCCCATCCAATGAGATTGCCGAGCATATGAGTAGAAGAATGCCTCAGCTTGGAAGACACTTCATACAGATGGAAGATGAGATAGGTAGTATAGTAGCAGTATGTGGAGCTTCTGCTGCAGGTGTAAAAGCTATGACCGCTACGTCTGGGCCTGGCTTCTCACTTATGATGGAGACGATTGGCCTCTCAGCGATGCTCGAGCTTCCGTGTGTTATAGTTAATGTTCAGAGAGCTGGTCCAAGCACGGGTATTCCAACCTTTGTTGGGCAGGGTGATCTAATGCAGGCTAGATGGGGCTCACATGGAGATTATGAACTAGTAGTTTACGCACCCTCAACAGTTCAAGAATTTTTCGACCTAACAATAGAAGCTTTCAATACATCTGAATGGTTACGTATACCCGTAATAGTATTGTCCGATGAAGTGGTAGGGCACATGTATGGAAGACTGCAAGTTCCAGAGTACGATAAGATAAAAATTATTAACAGAAAACGATATAGCGGACCTAGAGAAGAATATCTTCCCTATAGTTCTGAAACACTCGTACCCCTTTTTGTAGCAGCTGGAGATGGGTACAGAATACATATGACAGGCTTAACACATGATGAAAGAGGATATCCATCCCTGGAGATTGAAGACTCCCATAAGCTTATTGAGAGGCTTGTTATGAAAGTTAGGAAGAACGCTAAGAATTTGTGGAAATATGAAACATTGTATATAGATGATGCAGATGTTGTCGTTGTAACCTTTGGTATTACAGCGAGGTCTACGGAGGAAGCAGTGAAGAGAGCGAGAAATGAAGGCTTAAAGGTTGGAATGATAAAATTGGTTACTCTATGGCCTTTCCCGGAAGACCCAGTCAGGGTTGCTAGCCAGTATGCTAGGAGAATGCTTGTAGCGGAGATCAACACGGGTCAGCTGATCCATCCTGTAAGAGAAGTTGCAGAATGCCCCGTAGCTGGAATAAATTATCCGGTAGGTTACGTACCCCCACCTGAGTATATTCTTGATGGTATTAGAGCGGCGGTGTAGGATACATGAGTCAGAAACAAATTTTAAGGGAAAAGATAGCTGAGGAATCGCCGAGAGATGATCTGATAAGAAGAGAGAGGTTTCCCCACATATGGTGTCCAGGATGCGGTCTCGGAACCGTATTGAAATGTTACGTAGAAGCGATTGCAGCATCCAATATCCCTATAGATAAGCATGTAATTGTCTCGGGCATAGGTTGTACCGGTAGGATCGCTGGGTATGTTAGACTAGACTCCTACCATGTAACTCATGGGAGACCGATAGCATTCGCCGAGGGAATGAAGATCGTTAGACCCGACCTTGAAGTAACAGTAATATCTGGAGATGGAGACCTAGTAACCATAGGTGGAAACCACTTCATACATGCTGTCAGAAGAAATGTAGATATAAACGTCTTCCTAGTTAACAACTTTATATATGGTATGACTGGGAACCAAATGGGGTCGACTACACCTTTAGGAGCTAAAAGCTCAACGAGCCCATACGGCTGCCCAGAATTTCCATTTAACTTGCCATTGTTGACAGCAGCTCTAGGAGCACCATTTGTTGCGAGATGGACTACCCTGCATGTTCGACAACTTGCTGACGCTATGAAGAAAGCTTTACGAGTTAGAGGGTTCGCATTCATCGAGATAATATCTCCATGCCCAGTCGGCTTCGGCTCCTATAACGATTTAAGAGAAGGTAGAGATTACATCAAGCTATTCCTAGAAAACTGTATAATAGACCATTCAGCTGACCTAAACAGGGTAGGTATAACTCTCAGACCAGGTGAACCAATAATCTTAGGAAACTTCGTTGACCGTGAAGTACCTACATACCATGAGCTAGAATTGGAAGTTTTCAGGAAAGCGGGGTGGTTGAAGTGAGATGGGATATAAGATTGGCAGGTTTCGGCGGTCAAGGAGTAATTAGGGCTGGAGAGATCTTGGGTAGAGCTGCTATTAAGCAGGGGCTTGACTCTGCTATGAGACCAATGTATGGACCTGAGAAGACTGGTGGATGGTCTCGGGCGGATGTAGTAATCTCTGATCAGCCTATAATATTTCCTCTAATAGTTAGACCTGATATTTTGGTTGCGATGTCTCAGGATGGCATGAATAGGGATGGCTCATCATTAAAGAAAGACGGGATGCTTCTCATAGATGGAGAATTAATAAAAGACATCAAATGCTATCCCAGTAAGATCTACTCAGTAGATGCTACGAGTATAGCGGATAACCTAGGTAGAAGGATAGTTGCAAACATAGTAATGCTCGGAGCTTTCGTTAAAGCATTCGGGATAGTTAATGAAGACATACTCTTACAGACAATTATTGAAACCTTCCCTAGAGCGACCGAATTGAATAAGACAGCCTTCAAGCTTGGTGTGGAAAATGTGAAGGAGGTGAAGATATAGATGTCTGATGAAGTCTTAGTTATAGGCGGAGGGATAGCTGGAATACAATGCTCTCTAGATCTTGCTAATGCTGGCGTAAAGGTAGTACTTGTTGAGAAGACCCCTACGATAGGGGGGAAGATGGCGATACTTGATAAGAATTTCCCAACGCTAGACTGTTCAATCTGCATCGAAGCGCCGAAGATGAGCGAAGTAGGTAAGCATCCAAACATAGAGTTGGTAACTCTCGCAGAAGTAGTAAATGTCGAGAAGGACGGTGAAGACTATGTAGTTGAGATATACCAGAAGCCCAGGTATGTAACAGATGAATGTAGTAGATGCGGTCTCTGCGTAGATGCATGTCCAGTCTTACTAAAGAATGAATTCGATTATGGCATGGCTGCTAGAAAAGCAATATACACACCTATCCCACAATCTGAGCCAGGAGCGTACGTTATAGATATTGATAACTGTTTGAATAAGCCTCCAAACTATCTACCATGCGATAGATGCGTACAAGTCTGTGGTCCTAAATGTATAGATTTCTTCATGAAACCTAAGATAATAAAGAAGAGGGTTAAAGCGATAGTTGTTGCTACGGGATTTGAAGTTTTCGACGTAACTAGGATACCGGACTACTCTTATGGTCTACACCCAGATATCTTAACTTCCATGGAATATGAGAGACTACTACAATCAACCGGTCCAAGTGGTGGAGAAATAATTAAACCAAGTAATGGTCATCATCCTGAAAACATATGCTTCATCTTATGCGTTGGCTCAAGAGACCCTAGATATAACAAGTATTGTTCAAGATTCTGCTGCATGTATACAATTAAAGAAGCTGTCCAGACGGTTGAACACGGGATAAAGAACGTAGACATCCTGTACATGGATATTAGAGCATACGGTAAAGGTTTTGACGGTTTCTATAAGAGAGCTAAAGATGAAGGTGTAAGATTCATAAAAGGGAGAGCTGCGAGAGTGATCCCCAATGGAGATAAACTGAAGGTGAGATATGAAAACATTGCAGAAGAGAGAATGGAAGAAAAAGAATACGATATGGTCGTACTAGCAGCAGCGGCTGAACCTCCACCCGACCTAGCCAAGCTTGCAAACATATTAGGTATTGAGTTAGATGAAGACGGATTCATTAAGACAAGACCATGGCATGGAAAAATGATAGCTACTACTATGGAAGGAATCTTCGTATGTGGGAGCGCCTCAGGTCCAAAAGACATAGCAGATAGCGTGACAGAAGCAGGTGCAGCAGCTTCTGCAGCTCTTGAATACGTAAAGAAGAAGACTTGGCCTAAACTAGAATTTGAAGAGACGATACCTGCGGAAGGAGAGACTAGGGTAGGTGTATTCATATGTCATTGTGGAACGAACATCGCAGGTGTTGCGGATGTAAAGTGGTTAGCTCAGGAAGCTGCAAAGATACCTGGAGTAGTTCACTCAGAAGATCTTAGATTCGCATGCGCAGGCGTATACACAAAATATATCGAGCAGGTGATTAAGGAGAAGAATATTAATAGGCTTGTTGTAGCTGCATGCTCCCCGAGAACCCATCTACCCGTTTTTGCTGGAGCAGCCATGAGGGCAGGCTTAAACCCGTACCTAGTCGAAATGGCGAATATACGTAATCTCGATACATGGGTTCACGCAGGCTACCCAAAGGAGGCTACGGAGAAAGCATTAGATATGATCAGGATGGCTGTAGCTAAAGCTAAGCTACTCAAGCCTCTATACGTTGTAAAGCTTCCAGTAACTAGGAGAGCATTAGTAATCGGCGGCGGCGTTGCAGGAATGGCTGCGGCAGCAAGCTTAGCTCGCCAAGGCTTTGAAACATACCTAGTTGAGAAGGAAGGCCAGTTAGGTGGGCTTGTAAGACATCTTGACGTTATAGCCCCTGAGGGGATAAGAGCTCAAGATTTACTGTATGAGATGGAGAGAGAAGTATATAGTTCAGGTGTGAAGGTTATCCTGAATGCAAAGGTTGAATCGGTAAGCGGGTATATTGGAAACTTTATTGCAAACCTATCGAGTGGAGAGAAGCTTGAGGTCGGAGCAATCATTATGGCGACCGGCGCGAAAGTCTATCAACCGCAGGGGGTCTTCCAGACAAATGGTGGGAACATAATAACCTCCTTCGACTTAGAGCAGATATTCAAGAATAACAATGACCTCAATGCTAAGAATGTAGTCTTCATTAGCTGCGTAGGTTCTAGATACGATTCAAAAGGCTGCTCAAGATTCTGCTGTCAAGTAATGATAAAGCAGGCAATCAGGCTTAGAGAGATGGGGAAGAATGTATTCATACTCTACAAAGATATCAGGACCTACAGTAGGAAGGCTGAAGAACTATACGAGAAAGCAAGAGCACTAGGCGTCAGATTCGTAAAATACCACCCTGAGAAGAAACCTGAAGAAGCTATAAAAATTGAGAATGGGTTAGTGTACGTGAAAGATGAACTACTAGGAGAAGAAATCGGTATACCTGCAGACCTAGTAGTATTAAATGTAGGTCTTGTTCCAAACGATGAGATAAATCCAATCGTTGAACAATTAAAACTATCTAGAGATGAAGCAGGCTTCCTTCTCGAACTCCACCCGAAGCTTGGACCAGTTGAGTCAATGGTTGGAGGAGTATTCCTTGCAGGAACATCTCAGAACCCGAAAGATGTTAGAGAAGCAATCTCACAAGGCTTAGCTGCAGCAGCTAAAGCAGCAGCACTACTAGCGAAAGACACTATTGATAAGGAGCCGCTAGTACCTAGGATAAACTATGATAAATGTACATACTGTCAGAGATGCGCTCAAGTATGTACTTTCTCAGCTCTTAGAGGGGAGCTTAGAAAGAGTTTGGAATTGATTAGTGCATTATGCCAGGGATGTGGAAACTGTTCAGCTGAATGTATGGTTGGAGCTATTGAAGCTCCAGGATTTACCGATGAACAGATTATTGCACAGATCGATGCAGCGTTAGAAGATAGACCAGACGAGAAAGCGATAGTCTTTACGTGTAATTGGTGCTCATACGCAGGTGCAGACCAAGCAGGTATAGAGAAGCTCCAGTATCCACCAAGCTCTAGAGTGATAAGAACAATGTGTTCAGCTAGGGTCTCGCAGAAGCTCATATTAAGAGCATTCGAGAAGGGTGCCGCGGTAGTTGCAGTTACTGGTTGCTGGCCACAAGACTGCCACTACAATTACGCAAACCTAAACACGGAGAGGAGGGTTAAGCAAATGAAGAAGATATTGGAAGCTAGGGGGATCAATCCTGAAAGATTAATACTACACTGGAATAGCGCAGCAGAAAGCAAGAGGTGGGCAGCTAAAATGAAAGAGATAGATGAATTAATCAAGAAGATCCCAAGAGAAGAAATAATTGAATCTATCCAAAAACTTGGAGGTGGAAGAAAGTGATAAAGGCTAAACTAGTAGATGTAGAATTAATTGAGAAACTAGCACAATTAACTTCTGGAGCCGCAGACTACTGCTACCAATGTGGAACATGTACTGGTTCATGCCCATTCAATCTACTAAACCCCCAAACCGTTAATCCTAGGAAGATTGTTAGAAGCGCTCAGCTCGGGCTAATATATGATGATGGAAGTTTATGGTATTGCTCAACATGCGGTCTCTGTGAAGCTAAATGTCCATGGTCCGTTAAGATCACCGAAGTAGTTAGAGGATATAGACAGCTTGCTACAGAGGAGAGAAAGCTACCTCACAAATTCGAAGAAATACTCTGGATGATATATGAGGATGGAACAGCTTTTCCAGGCTCAAGTATAGAGAGAGCAGCATGGACTGAAGGTTTAAACATTAAGGACGCCTCAAAACAGAAAGTTAAAGTACTACTTTATGTCGGATGCGCAGTCTCATTTGATAAAAGATTACAGAAAATAGCTAGATCTCTTGCAAGCGTACTTTCAACAGCAGGAGTAGACTTTGGAATACTCGGTAAAGAAGAAAGATGCTGCGGAGACTTAGTATACAATATTGGTGAAGAAGCTTTCCTAGAAGAGCTTGCAGTCCAGAATATTGAGAGATTCAATAAGACTGGAGCTGAGGCTATAATAACGATCTCCCCCCATTCTGCGCATATGTTTAAGAAAGTATATCCCAGATATGGATTAAAGATACTCGCCTCCCACTACATAGAGTTCCTCCACGATTTGATAGAGAGGGAGAGAATTAAAATGGATAAAGCTGTGGATGATGAAGTAACAGTGCATGATCCATGCTACCTTGGGAGACATCTAAAGATATATGAGCAACCTAGGAAGATACTGTCAAGCATACCTGGATTAAAGATTTTAGAGATGAATGAAGCTAAGGAAAATGCAGTGTGCTGTGGAAGTGGTGGTGGAAGACACTTTTTAGACATTCACGGTGATAGACTATCTCACTACAGGGTCATGCAGGCAGCTCAGACAGGCGCTAAAACATTAGTAGCTCCATGCCCATTCTGTATCCAAAACTTTGAAGATAGCGTGAAAACCAAGAAACTAAGCTTAAACATTAAAGATGTCGTAGAATTGGTTAATCAATCATTGAGGAGGAGTGCATGAAATGGATCCAGAATACAGGAGCGTCTGGGTATTCCTAGAGAGACGTAGAGAAGAAATAATCGAATCTTCACTCGAAGTTCTGGGGAAAGCCCGTGAACTAGCAGATAGATACGGAGATAAAGTAGCAGGAATATTAATGGGGGCTGGAAACCTAGATAGACTTGCTGAAGCAGCTATAACTTATGGGGCAGACATAGTCTACACTATTCAAGACGAGTTACTTCGAGATTATTCAACAATACCGTATTCTGAAGCATTGTCTAGGATGATCACAATGTATAAACCCAACATAATCCTTTATCCTGCTACTAGGAATGGTAGAGACCTTGCTGGTAGAATATCTGCAAAATTAAACCTGGGACTATCAGCTAATACTGTCTGGCTAGACATAGTTGGAGATGGAGTATTACTAGCGGGCGTACCAGGATTCGGAGGGGGGATAATGGCTGTAACTAAGTGTCTAACTAAGCCTCAGATGGCAACTGTACGGCCTGGTGCATTCCCTAAGCCTCAGCCAAACCTTACAAGAACTGGGAGGATAGAAAGAATAGATATTGGTAAGCTCCCAGAACCTCCAATCAAGGCCATTGAAAGAGTATTCTACACAGTTGAAGATATTAGTAAAGCTGAAGCAATCATAATAGCTGGAATAGGCATAAGAGAAAATATCGAAGTAGTTAAGAAGCTTTCAGAGAAATTGAATTGGGCCTTCGGAGCAACCAGACCTCTCTCAGATGAAGGTCTAGTCCCCAGAGACATATTTGTCGGAGCAACTGGGAAAACGGTGAGACCAAAAATAGCATTGATAGTTGGTGCAAGTGGAGCAGCCCACTTTATCTCTGGAGTTGCAGGAGCTGAAAAGATAATCTCTATTAACATAGACCCTGAAGCACCTATCCATTCATACTCCGACTACTCTATAGTCGGGGATGCATACAAGATTATCCCAAAACTATTAGAGAAATTGGAGGCTGAGACCAAATGATGCATATAATTGTGTGTATGAAGATCACTCCAAAATCTGAGCAAGTTAGACTAGACCCTAATACTAAGACTATAATTAGAGAAGGAGTAGAAAATGAGATAAACCCGGCTGACAAGAATGCCTTGGAAGCAGCATTACAATTGAAAGATAAGCATGGCTGTAAAGTAACAGTCCTAGGCATGGGGCCACCGATCTGGGAGTCATACATGAAGCTTGCGGTATCCATGGGAGCGGATGATGCTATTCTCGTATCCGATAGAGCATTCGCAGGCGCAGACACCCTTGCTACGAGCAGGACACTGGCTGCAGCTATAAGGAAGATCGGAGAATATCACTTAATATTTTGTGGAGAAGAGTCAAGCGATGCTGGAACGGGTCATGTACCTCCAAGTATTGCAGAATTCCTCAACATACCTCAAATAACATTCGTAAACCACATCGAAATCATAGATGGAAGAATCAGAGCTAGAAGAGTATTAGAAGGTGCTTATGAAGTCTTAGAATGCACCCCCCCAGTCCTGCTCTCTATCGAATATGGTTGTAATACGCCTAGATTTCCAGACTTTAGGAGGAAGAGATGGGTAGACAAGGAGTTCAAGCTTAGGGTCTGGGATATAAAAGATCTTGAATTAAATGAGGAGGAGGTAGGATTAAAGGGCAGTAGAAGCATCGTGGAAGAGCTTAGAGAGATGGGGCTAGGTGAAAGAGCTAGACAAAAGATAACTGGTACCGAAGATGAAATCGTAGCTCAAATACTAAACATTATACGTCCATACATCAAGAAGTAAACCATAAAAACATCATAATCACATATTTTTCTTGAATAAAATGCATAATAAGACGATCATAGTTGTCTGGGAAGGAGTGGATGGAGCAGGAAAGACTACCCTCTTAAACGAAACTTTAAACATATTAAACTCAATGGACTTTAAAGTGCTAAAGTATAAGACTCCAAGCAATACACCTTCGGGTATATTTGCGAAAAAATACGGAAATAGGTCTGAAGTCGACCATTTAACACGGATGCTCTTATTCTTAGCTAATACTTCAGACGACTCAGCATTAATGAAGAAGGAAATTGAAAAAGAGAAACCTGACTATTACTTCATTGATAGATACTATGTCTGCTCGATAGTTTACGGGTTAGCTCTCTCTAAAGCAAGAGGAGAAGAAGTTGGAGAAGAAGAACTTAAACAGTTCATCGAATTCGTAGAGAAGGTCGGGCTTAAGGTTTTCGTTAATCCTGACTTATATGTAATCGTTGATGTAGGAGAAGAAGATAGAAAACGTAGAGTAGAGGTGAAAGAAGGCCAGGGAGGTATTGAAGAAGAAATAGAGAAAAGTACGGAGATTCAAGATCAAGTAAGAAAATTCTATAGATACTTCCATCACCTTAGACCCCACCAAACAATCTGGCTTGAGAATGCTGAAGGAGAACTAAAAAAGAATACGAAGATAATAATTGAGAAGCTGTTAGAGTTTAAGAAGCTTAGGGAATAAATTTAAGGTAGTATTCTAAGATAGAGGGATGATGAGTGAGCTTACTAGAACTTTTATCGCAGTAGACTTTGATAACCCTGGAATAGTTTGGAAGATTCAAGAGATCCAGAAAGATTTAAAAAATTCAGGTATTGTTGCTAAGGATGTCGAGCCGCAGAATCTACATTTAACGCTCTGGTTTCTGGGAGAACTCCCCGAGAACAAGCTAAAGATAGTTCTAGATGAAGTAAGAAGAGTTAGTTTTAACAGATTTGAAGTAAAAGTTAGAGGCGTCGGGTATTTTCCAGGAGGAAATAGAGTAAGCGTAATCTGGCTAAAGATAGAAGATCCAACTAATACCCTCAACAACATACTTGACCAGCTGCTGGATAGTCTTGGAAAGAAGGGATTCAGATACGATGAGAGAGGATTTACGCCCCACTTAACTATTACTAGAGTTAAGTATATCCAAGATAAGCAGAAAGCTTTAAAGAAGCTACAAGAATTAAGAGATGTCCAGTTAGGTCAACAGATGATAGATGCTCTTAAAGTAAAGAAGAGTGTATTGACAGCTAAAGGACCAATATATAGTGATTTACTAGTTGTGAAAGCTGGAGGAGCCCTCGATGATAAGCGACGTATTGGATGAAGCTCTCCAGCTATATAAGCCTAGTCAAGAAGAAGAAAGATACTTGATGGATTTAGCTAACACAATAATTCATCGAGCTGAGAAATACTCTCCAGACTATAAGGGTATTATTAAGATAACCCTTGAAGGATCTCTAGCAAAGAAGACATGGATAAGAGGAAGAGAGGAAGTAGACATATTCATACATCATGACTCTAAGATTACCCGTGAAGAGATGGAGAAGCAGATAATAGACATAGGCTTTAAGATATTAAAAGAATTAGATGGTAAACCTAGATTAATGTATGCAGACCACCCGTATGTCGAGGGTAGGATAAAGAATGTAGTAGTAAACATCGTTGCATGCTACGATGTAACACCACCTAACTGGCTTAGCGCTACAGATAGAACACCATATCATACAAAGTACATTATAGAGAAGATGAAGCCAGAAGTTAGAGACCACGTTAGATTAATGAAAGCATTCATGGCGGGATGCAGAGTATATGGTGCAGAGATAAAAGTAAGAGGATTCAGCGGCTACCTTGCAGAACTATTATTATTAAATTATGGAGACTTTAACAACACAATCCAAGCAATCTCAAAATGGAAGCCTCCTATCGCCATAGATATTGAGAGATACTATGACTTAGTTGATGAACTGTTTAAGCTCTTTCCTAACCAACCCTTAATAGTAGTAGACCCTGTAGATAGATATAGGAATGTGGCCTCTGCAGTCTCTGAAGAGAGATTATGTGAGCTTATCCTCGCTTCAAAACTTTTCCACGAATCACCTAGCATAAAATTCTTCAAACCTAAACCTCCTACAGTTAAGATATCTAGATTAAGAAGAAAAATATTGAGAAGAAGGTTCGTCGGAATAGTCTTCAGGATTTCTAAGTGGAAGCCCCCTGATGTTCTTTGGGGTGAATTAAGAAAGAGTGAAGAAGCAGTAAAGAAGACGCTTGAAAGATTAGGTTTTAGAATATATAGATCTGATTCATGGACAGATGAAGAAAAAACATGTATAATATTATGTGAAATAAGTAATAATAGGCTTCCATGCGCCCGGCTTCATCGGGGTCCACCAGTATATCATCCAAATTCTCTAGAATTCATAAAAAAATGGAAGGATAACCCTGAGAGAGAAGCTGGACCATGGATAGATGATTCTAGATTGTATGTACTGAGGGTTGAACCGATAGTGGATGTTAAGAAGCTGTTGAAGAAAGAGATTGAAGAAGGAAGAGTTTCATTAGCTAAAGGATTAACTGAAGATATAAAGAAAGGGAAGATCATAACATCGATAGAGAACCTCATAAAAAATAGAAATCTAAGATTATTCATAAACGAGTTTATTGAGGCTAGCCTATCATTCATCTAAAATTTAGACCTTGGAATAACTACTTAGAAATGATTCCTCAAGAAGACTCAGAGATTAGTCTTGAAGAATTATCATCAAGAATAGAGCTATTGGTCCAACTTGCTTATCCATCTAGAACGATCGATTACGCTAAGATGATATTAAGAGAACTAAGAGAGATTAATGTCGACGCAGTCTATATAGTTGATCAACCTAGGCCTTCTCTCAAACTTATCGGGAAAGGGTATAGAGGAGTCATATTAAAAGCTCGCTGGAAGAACAAGATCGTAGCGGGAAAAATTCTTAGAATTGACTCAGGAATATCTAGCCTAGTTAGAGAGGCTGAGATGATGAAGACCGTAAACTCTATAGAGATTGGACCACTATTATTTGATTATTCAGAGCATGTAATCTTGATGGAGTATATTCAAGGCATAGATCTAGATAGATGGTTGGAAAAGCTATCTCAAGATGATGTATACCCATTGAAAAAGGTTTTAGAGTCGATCCTTGCACAGGCTAGGAAGCTGGATTGTATCAACCTAGACCATGGAGAACTAAGTAATGCGAGAAGACATATTGTTATTAGAGAAGGATTACATCCAACAATTCTAGACTTCGGTAAAGCAAGAATAAGCTGTAAACCCAAGAATGTTACATCAATAGTAAGCTACCTAACATTTGGTCCACATCACAACAAGATCTTAGACATGCTAGAAGTAGAGGGTCTCCCGGTCTTAACTCTCAGGAGATACAGGGAAAATCCATGCGAAGAAAACTTTAAGAGTATTCTTAGAGGGTTAAATCTAACAAACATTGGCCTCCATGGATAGTTGATAGGGTGTTTTTATGAATGTGGAAAAGAAAAAGATTAGAGAGATGGTTTGGAATATTCTAGAAGAGAAGGGTGTAGCAAGATTTCCTAGACCAGTGTATGGGAGAATACCGAATTTTGAAGGTGCAGAGAATTCTTGCGAGAAGATAACAATTCTTGAAGAATATAAGAAAGCTACGGTTGTAAAGGTTAGCCCTGACTCCCCTCAATACTCGATTAGGTTGAGATGTTTGATCGATGGGAAAAAGCTTATAATGCCTACACCTAGGCTTAGAGAAGGTTTTCTCCTCCTAGATCCATCAAAGATTCCTAGGAGATACTATAAAAAAGCTGCAACAATAAGAGGAGCATTCAACTTTGGCGTGAAAGTTGATCCTGAAAACCTACCTAGGGTTGACTTCATTGTTATGGGCTCGGTTGCTGTAGGTAGGGACGGTTCTAGAATCGGAAAAGGTGAAGGATATGGAGAATTAGAATACGCATTACTAAAAGAGTATAATCGAGTAGGAGAAGAGGTAATTGTAGCAACTAATATTCATGATCTTCAATTATTTGATTCTGTTCCACAAGATCCCTACGATGTCCCTGTTGACGTAATTGCTACGCCGACTAGATTAGTCCGTATTCCCTTTAGTAGACCTAAACCTAAAGGTGTAATCTGGGAATTGTTGAGTGATGAGAAGCTAGAAGAGATACCTCTTCTTAAGACTTTGAGAGAGAAGAGGAAAGCGTAGTTTGAATATTGTTAGTAGGCTGTAACGCTTTTGACATAAGGTATCTTTAGCATCTTGTTTACTCCTTCTCCAGATAATGGCTTATCTAATATGAGTATCAGCTTAGGCTCAGGAAAGAGTTCAGGATCTTCTGCGACAGCCTGCCTGATAGAGATATTCTCTTCTGCGGCTATCTTGGCTGCTCCAGCAAGTATTCCAGGTGCAGTAGGATCAGCTCTAATCTCTACGACGAAATATCCAAGTTCTTTAGCTATAGGTGCTAGTAGAGCGCCTGCTGGTCTAAGACCAGTAAAGATTCTTCTAAGCTCCTTATCTTGAAGAATGTATTCAACGGTTTTCTTAACTATTCTTCTATCGACTCCTGCTGCTCTAGCAATTGATACTTCGGGTATCTCTACTGGACCGATAGTTATCTTTCCATCCTCTGTAACACCTATTCCATACTCGATGAAAATTCTTATCACATTTAACCTAGCAGGATAATTTTTCAGTTTTTCAGATATTTTCTTCCACATGCGCAAATATACTCCCTATTATACATATATATGCATTTAATATTTAATATGCATTGTGGATGAATCATCTAGCGGATTAAGGTATAAATATGAGCATCGATGTTATTATCGGTACAGTGATGAGCATGAGTAGAAAGATATTCATAACTGAGGAAGAAATTCCAAAGTATTGGTATAATATATTGCCAGATCTGCCAAAACCTCTACCGCCGCCGATAGACCCTTCAACTAGAGAACCAGTCGACCCGAGAAAGCTGGAAGCGATCTTTCCTAGAATACTAATACAGCAAGAACTATCACAGGAAAGGTGGATACCTATACCTGAAGAAGTTAGAGAAGCATATACTATCTGGAGACCAACCCCCCTGTATCGAGCTGTAAGACTTGAGAGAGCTCTTAAGACGCCTGCAAGAATATATTATAAATATGAAGGGGTTAGCCCACCTGGCTCGCATAAACCGAATACAGCCGTAGCTCAAGCATACTATAATATGAAAGAAGGAGTACAAGTATTGGCAACAGAGACTGGGGCTGGACAATGGGGTTCAGCATTAGCATTTGCTACTAACTTCTTCGGGATGAAGGCTAGAATCTACATGGTTAAGGTAAGTTACGAGCAGAAACCATACAGGAAGATAATGATGGAGGCTTGGGGCGCAGAAGTTTTAGCAAGTCCAAGCAATAGAACTAGGATTGGTCGGTCAATACTGAAAGAAGATCCGAATAATCCTGGAAGTCTAGGAATAGCCATAAGCGAAGCGATTGAAGATGCATTAACACATGAAGGTGTCAAATATTCCTTGGGAAGCGTATTAAACCATGTACTCCTACATCAAACAGTTCAAGGTCTAGAAGCTAAGAAGCAACTAGAGATAATCGATGAATATCCAGACATAGTGGCTGGATGCGTTGGAGGAGGAAGTAGTTTCTCAGGATTGTTCTGGCCATTTTACTATGACGTAGTCTCTGGGAAAGCTCCAAAGAAGATAAAGTTCGTTGCTACTGAGCCGACTGCATGCCCAACTATGACCAAGGGAATTTATACTTATGATTTTGGAGACACGGCTAAACTAACACCTCTTCTACCAATGTATACATTAGGCTCTGACTTTATACCTCCACCGATCCATGCAGGAGGCTTAAGATATCATGGTGATGCCCCAACCCTGTGCCTACTCTTAAAAGAAGGCTATATAGAGCCTAGAGCATACGACCAAGTATCAGTATTCGAGGCCGCAACATTATTCGCCAAGACTGAAGGCATCATACCGGCTCCTGAACCTTCACATACGATAAGATATGTTATTGATGAAGCATTAAAAGCAAAAGAGACAGGAGAGGAAAAAATTATCTTATTCAACCTATGTGGTCATGGATACTTTGATCTAAAAGCATATCAAGAATTCTTTGAAGGAAATCTTAAACCATTCGACTATCCAGAAGACAAGATAAAAGAGTCCATACAGAAGCTAATAAAAGAATATCCTTGGATACAGGAGATATCCTATGTTAAAAGTTAAGTATAGGCTATCTCATAAAATATGGAAGAAGTAGGGGGTGCGTAATATTTCAGGTAAAGATCCTTATAACGGACCACCTACACGAGGACGCTATAAACTCTCTATCTACTTATAGAGATATATCTTTCGATTATATGCCTGAGATCTCAAAAGAGCATCTTCTAAACATAATAGAATATTATGATGGATTAATTGCTAGAGATAGAACCAAGATTACAGGAGAAATCCTAGATAGAGCTAAAAAACTCAAAGTAATCGTTAGAGCTGGAAGCGGACTGGACAACATCGACTTAGAGAAAGCATCCATTCTTGGAATTAAGGTAATGAATGTTCCATCCGAGATCGCAGACTCTGTAGCAGAATTAACAATAGGCTTAATGATTATGCTCTCTAGGAAACTCTATAAAGCAGTCGAATCTTTAAAGAAAGGTGAGTGGATTAAGAATCAATTAATCGGACGAGAGCTGAGAGATAAGAAGATAGGTATAATAGGTGTAGGAAACATAGGATCTAAAGTCGCTAGACTTGCATATTGTTTTGGAATGAAACCCTTACTAAGAGATATCATTAAACTTGACGAAGAATTTGTAAGAAGAGTAAACGGAGAAGTTGTTACACTTGATGAACTATTAAAAGAATCGGATTATGTTACTTTGCATGTTCCCTTAACCAAGAGCACTCAGAGAATGATAAGCGAAAGAGAATTAAAGCTTATGAAAGAAACAGCATTCTTGATAAATACTGCTCGTGGGAAAGTAGTAGATCATGAAGCACTCTATAAAGCCCTGGTAAATGGCTGGATAGCTGGAGCTGCATTAGATGTCTATGAGGTTGAGCCTCCAGCAGGCTTAGAATTATTAAGATTAGAAAACGTTATCTGCACACCCCACATAGGCGCTCAGACAGTAGAAGCTAGAAGAAGAGCCTCAATTAAGGCTATACAACTAGCAGTAGACTATCTTCAACAAGTTATATGCCGAGAGATATAGTGATGTTGCATGAAGATATTGATGACCCCGGGTCCTGTAGATCTACATCCTAGAGTTAGAAGAGCTATGTCAAGACAAGCTATCAGTCACAGGTCTACTGAATTTCATCAGCTAACAGAGTCAATAATCGAGAATGCGAGAAAAATCTTTAAGACAAGCGGAGATATATTTATTCTAACATCATCAGGAACACTTGCCGTAGAATGTGCTTTAGCAAATCTAGTAGATCCAGGAGACACATTATTCATACCAGTTTACGGAGTATTTGGAAAGAGGATGGCTGAATCAGCTGAACAATATGGAGGAAGAGTCGTAAATATTGAGTTAGAATGGAATAAAGCTTTAAGTGTTGAAGAGCTTGAAGAAGTTCTCACTCAAGATAATAATATAGAGATAGTATCACTGGTTCATAATGAGACCTCAACTGGAACGATGATTAAAGATTTATCAAGAATATCAGAGATAGTAAAAAACCATGGTAAACTCTTAGTAGTCGATGCAGTATCCTCTCTTGGCGGAGTCCCAATACTAGTAGAGAAACTTGGAATAGATATATGTCTAACAGGTTCCCAGAAATGCTTAGCTGGACCACCTGGAATATCGCTAGTTTCTGTAAGCGATGAAGCATGGAGAAAGATTCTATCAAAATCTTCTAAAACTCCCTCCTACATAGATTTAAAGAAGTATCGCCAATTCATGGAGAAGCTTGAAACTCCTTTCACACCAGCAGTAAATCTAATGTATGGTCTAGATGAAGCATTAAAGATAATAATTGAGAAAGGAGTAGAAAACTGGTGGAGAAATCATCATGAATGCTCCCAGTTCCTCTATGAAGAATTAGAATCTTCAGGGTTAACCATACATCCCATCAAAGATTATAGATCCATAACGGTTGCAGCTGCTTCTCCACCTCAAGGTATCAACCCTAAGGTATTAGTTGAAGAAATGGAGCATCAAGGAGTAACGATTGCAGAAGGAATGGATAAGCTGAAAGATAAAATAATAAGAATTGCATGTATGGGTAACATAAACAAGAAGAAGATAAAATATGCAATAAACAAACTGAATGATGCAGTAGAGAAGATAAAGAAGAGAGATCTTGCTAACCCTTAAATTGAACAAATAAGTCATCCTAGATCGGTGGGGCCGTGGTCTAGCTTGGCTATGACTCCAGCCTGGGGAACATCCAGATGTATAGAACGCTGGAAATCCTGGGTTCGAATCCCAGCGGCCCCACCTCCCCCATAACAGTAAAATATACATAGATATTCATTGGCTCCAAATCTCGTTAGCTAAGATATTCCATCTAAAGATGATAGGGTAGTTAAACTTAGGATACGCCTACAATGCGGTAGAGCCTATTTCACATACCCAAGGACAACGCTATCCCAATTCTTATTAGTAGGTCGAAGGTGTCTGGAATAGTGTATCTAATGTATTAGTATCCATGAGAAGGTAAGGAGATACAGAATTTAGAGATGAATTCTAGTGTTAACTTTAGGCAGAAGTGTTCCCTCTATGCAGAGAATGTATTTTAGTTTTCTCTAGATTGTTGAGGAATATCTCAACACGATTCTCCCTATTATTCTTAGCCATATCTTTTAAATATCTTGCTTTTTGTATGTTCCTTTTTTAATCAATGTTTTAAAATGACCGTATGAACCAGTAGGATGTGGAACTCCAATTATGAAGTGGTCTGGATATCTAAAGCAGAGTGCTTCGAACGTTCTTCTTCCTAATGCAATTATAGGAATACCTTTTCCAAAGAATTCGTCGGCTAAGCTTATTTCTCGGTCTAGAAATCTCTTCATACAAGTCACTAATGTAGAAATAGGTAAAGCTTTCCGCTTCTTTCTACTTTTCTCACATTTACATAATTCTGTCCATAGAATAGGAATAGATTCTTTAAATTCAAGGAACTCCTTAACGAATTCTCTTGAATCTTTATAGTATTTTATGTTTCTAAAATTCTTATGCCAGTAATTTACCCACTCTTCATACGTGGGGTTCTCCCTAACATATTGTATTTCTTTTTCCCTCGCATTTCCAGGATTGATCCCTACTATTATGCATTCAGGCTTCCCTGATCCATCAAATACCTTTTTCACGATCATTGAGCACGACTCTACATCTTAAAGAACAGTTAAGAATCTCTTCACCAATCTTGTAAATCTCGTCTCTAAACGACCTATACATGTTTCAACGATACCAGTAATCGGTAAAAACTTATTTAAACTCTCAATGGTGCTGTAACCTTAAGCTTTCTCATCCATCTCTGCTTATAGATATCTTAAACAAACATTAGTGAGAATCCTACTTCTCTTCTCTTACAAAATAAATATTATTTTTATTTTGTCTGCAACAATTATTATACGATGAAGAAGTAGAGGTCTTCTAACATAAAACAACAGGTAAAGCATGGTGGTTCAAGAGTCTACAGCATACGTCTTTTCCAAGAAGGACTCCATACTATCTCGACACTTTATTTTGATATGTGAGTTAGAACATTAAATTTTTTATGGATTTCATTGTTAGAGGCTTAAAATCTTATAACTACCTTTTTTCAAATTTGTTATCGAAATAGTATGATGAAGGCTCTTGCATTTGTCTTGATAGTACTGCTTATTGCATCTTTCTATACAGCAGCTACTCAGAATATAACTTCTAGGTTAGATGAATTCACCGTCCAAGGATATGGGAGAGAGATATGTTTTAGGCTACTGACCCCTATTGTAGATTTGCTGTCTGGACCTGTATGGCTTAGAATGCTAGGTATCGATGTATACGAGTCAACGGTGAGTTCTGCAGTGTCCCTTTCTCAAGCAGGTGGTTTACCTATCCAGCTTCCATATAGAGTTCCATCTCCAAAGTTTAGTAGAAATCTCTTAATCTCAATAGATGTTAGTAGAATACCGTATCAAGCTGAGACAAGCATAGTTGTTAATCCTCTGAATCCAGATAATATTGTAATCGGTATGAATGACTACGGTGTTTATGGTCCCTCAGCTTACGTAAGCATAGATGGTGGTGAAAGATGGGATGGTCCATTCGCTATGACTCCGCTCTTAAAAGATGATTACGGCTCAGACGTGTCCCTCGCATTTGACAGAGAAGGAAGAGTATACTTTGCATACATGTCTATAGGATTCAAATATGTTACTGTAAATAGAGTAGTCTTTGGAGATGAGAAAGCAAGCATAGTTGTCTCAAGATCCGATGATGGAGGATTTAGATGGAGTCCACCGACAGTAGCAGCCGTTGGAGATATCTATGCTCACGGAAATGAAGTAGTCATAGTATTTCTTGATAGACCTAGGATAGCCATAGGTCCTGACCCATCAAACTTGAATAGAGATAGAATATATGTAACATATACAGAGTTTGTTCTTAGATATCCTCTTATCTCTGAGTACCCATACGTTCTCGCCCCAACGGTCAGTGTAACCATCAAGCTAGTATATTCAACTGATGGTGGAGAGACGTGGAGTTCGCCGAGGCCTGTAAGTCCAACCTACTCTCATATTCTAGGAGAAGAGAGAAGAAGAATTGTTCAAGGATCTAACCCTAAAGTCGGTAGAGATGGAACACTATACGTTGCCTACTATGACTCCTTAGATGAGGGACCATGGGATGGTCTTTTCGCTCCAACAATAGTTAGAAGTAAAGATGGAGGTAGAACATTTACAAAACCCATCCATGTAGATTATCTTCCAGAAATGGATTATGAACTTCCTCCAACACTCTTTAGAGCATGGGTCTCTATGATGCCTCAGATAGATGTTGGACCAAACGAAGAAGTATACTTGGTTGTAGCTGCTAAACCAGATGATTCAGACATATTCTTCTACAGATCTCTTGATGGAGGAGAGTCATGGAGCATAGCTAGAAAGCTTAATGATGATAAGACTAACCGAGACCAGTTTATTCCAGCTATAGCTGTCAGCCCTAATGGAACGATCCATGTTTCATGGGCTGATAGAAGAGATGACCCCAAAGATGTAGAGTATCATATATACTATACAAAGTCTTCGGACAGGGGAGAGAAGTGGATGGAGAATGCAAGAGTTACAGATTATCCTTCAAACCCAAACTATGGATTATACCTCTATATTGGCGACTACTTTAGCATTGCTGCAACAGATGAAGAAGTATATGTTTCTTGGACAGATACAAGGCTTGGAAGACCATATTCTCCAAACATGAAGATAGGGTTTGCCAGAACTAGGCATATCCCACTTCCATCAATATTAGTATCTCCACCAAGCGGTCATGCAGGTCAGGAGATAACTATAATAGGCGAGAACTTCATACCCAATGGAGAAGTATACATAAGAGTTGGAGATGCTTATCTATCGGCTGTAAGATCTGATAGAGATGGAAAATTCCAAACAAGGATCTTTATGCCGATCTTAGGAGAAGCCCCCTACAAGATCGAAGTAATTGATGCATCTGGAAATAGAGCTGAAACATACTTCTACTGTGAGTTAGGCATAGATACCCTAAAGAAGAACATAGACTTGATGATAGGAGAATTCGATAAGATAATTAGAAAAACCACCCCTGGAAATATTTCAAGTACTATAGATAAGAGCTATGAAGAAGTTCTTAAATCCCTAAGAATACTTGAAGACAAGATAGAGAAGATCGAATCTGAATACTCATACATGAAGGATCTATCATACCTGCTACTAAGCCTTCTAGCCATATTATGTATAGTAGTTTTACTATTGACTTGGAAGTTTCGGAGGGTTAGAAAAGAATGAATGATAAGTTTCTACTCGTAACCTTCTTGACATTCATAATAATTACAAGCATGATCTCATCCATACTTGCAGAAGAATACACTCCTCCCCATAGTAATCCTGGTCCAGCAGTAGATAGGATAATCTTTAGAAAAGTTGATCAAGACCTTGCACCAAAACTTATCGAGAGGGGGGATATAGACCTCTACCTCTATAGTTTAAAGATATCTACAG
>Ga0209183_1000017_pt1 | contig 94772 bp, 87 predicted proteins | sample LHCtaG_2_FD_184120 | JGI IMG/M metagenome (GOLD analysis project Ga0209183, IMG submission 184120) | Hot spring microbial communities from Little Hot Creek, USA to study Microbial Dark Matter (Phase II) - LHC4sed_replicate (SPAdes)... | ecosystem: Environmental > Aquatic > Thermal springs > Hot... | reverse complement strand
CTCTGACCATACTTGAGTCTCCCTTGAGGTCAACCCGATAAAAACTCCCTTATTATCCTCAGTGCGTTGAATAAAGTTTATGTTAAGCTCACTGACCTCCTCCCCGTCCTGAAGGGCGGGGGTTCCCCCAAGGCTGGGAGGTTTGGGATTACATCTCCCTGCTCTGGGGGATTTAATCCCGGACCGGGTCTCCGACCCATTACCCCCACCCCTCTTTTTGAGGGACTCGGGGTTATGGACACTACCATTATCATAGTCTCGGGAGCATAATTCTAACCTGGTGTGTTTGGCGTGCATTAGGTATTGCTAGAGAGTAGCTCCCGAGACTCACGAGCAACGACATTATCATCATCAAGAACATCACAGAATACAGAGCTTATAAACTTTTCCGACCATCCCCGCCCTAAAGAACGAGGCTTTCAGTTGTAACCATTGATGATCGTGCTCATAGGACTTATAGAAAGATTTATAGATGTGGTATAGTTATATTAATGGGGTTGGTGAGTTTTAGTGAGTATATGGTCTATGAACGTATTCGAGAGCTTTGTGAATTCTCTGGACTTCATAGATCATAATAAGGTAGCTGTCTTCATGACTCCCCCGCAGTCTATAGAGCAGATGCTAGGTGAGGTGTTGGAGTATAAGGGGTACCTAGTCATTAAGGTTAAGGAAGGTTCTGAGAAATCTGTGGAATTCCATAAGCCTAATACTTACGTGATTTCAAGACCTTCAGACGAAGCCCACCGGTACAGTGTGTGGGTGAGTTACTTGAAGGAGGGAGGATCCCGAGAAACAATTTTCGAGGAGGGAGTGCTTTCCTCCTTAATAACGGAGGACGTTGATAAGTTGTTTCTGCTTTCCTCGACCCAGACTAGGGATTTATCCATAGCCTACAAAGCTCTTGAAGTCTTCAGGTCTCTCAAGAATGGTGCTGGTAGGACGGAGATTTTAATTATAGTGGATAGGGAGCTCACCCTTATTAATAGGTTTAATTTGGTCACGTTCTTAGCTAAGGTCTTAAAGGAGAGACTAGCCAGTAAGGTGAGCTTATTAAGAATTGACAGGTTCTATAAATACTTCGAGAGCCAGACAATCAATGAGCTCTTGAACTGGGGTTTGAGACTCTACTCAGAAAGCTTGGGTGAAGATATCTTAATGATTGACACTAGAGAGATGAGACACCTGTACTTCATATCGTTGTTAAGTCTTGAAGAAGCCTCCCTACTAATAAAGAACTTGGCAGGGGCTTCACAACTAGCTAAGTTTCTCACCTGGGGAACCACGTTCGCCGGGACTATGGGTTACGCATACCTAGAAGGTAATGCGGAGCTACTTAATCAAGTCAATATCAACGACATGGTTAAGGCCTGTGGGTGGACGGTTTACAAAGTCTTCACGCCTAAAATCACGTCAGAAGATCGTATACGCGTCCTCATTAGTGAGAGTAGTGATGACTTGATGCTAAAATTGTCGAGAGATGTGTGGGATGCTATGTCAGTATTAAGTGAGGAGGAAAAGGATTTGAGAGTCTTAATCCCGTTAATAAAATTGACTAGGGAATTCTTGAGTAAGACTGAGAGGGGGCCTTGATGAGTAAGTCAGAGTTAGATAAAGCTAAGAGATCTAGGCTTGAGGTTATTTGGGTATCGCTATTAATTTCTTTGTGGATAGCGTTAACCGGTCACGCACTAGGATTGATGAGGGAACCTATAGGGATACCGCTTGTCGGCGCTCTCACAACGTTAACCATGATCGCTCCATTGATTTACTCTAAAGACCTACCCTACTACGACTCACTCGTTTTCTCACCACTCTTCGTGAGCTACATACTACTCATCAACGTGGTTTTCTCATTACCAAGCATTAAGTTGTCGTTGTTGGGGAGTCTCTACATACTCTTCTCATCACTCTTACTATCGGCCGTGATAGCGTTGAATCTAGTCTCGAAACTTAATGTCTGGGAATTATGTGTTCACCTACCCATATTCTTCTTCATAACGTTCACGTTAAGTGGTGATTTGTGGGGAATTAGCTTTAGTGTCTACGAGTTTATATGGCTACTCTCCCTTTCCGTCATAATCGTTAATAACTTTAAAACGTATTTCTCAGGCTTCATGAGTCTCTCATTCTCACTCCTAGTCTTCCTAGGTCTTTACTACGTTTTACCCGACCTTACTGGAGTGCCCCACATAAACATAGGGTCCCCAACAGAGTTTACATACGTCTACGTATCTCTCTTAGTTAGCTTTACTATAGCTTCCTTCATAAACATAATCTCCCACGGTATAGTGAGCAAGAGTAGAGAGACCGTCAACCTAATATTGTTTATTATGAGATACTTCATAACCGCCTTAACATTCGTCGGGCTCTTCTACGTATCAATGTCTGCCATCCTCTTAACCCCATTCTACGCATTCCTAGAATACAACCTGACATCAACTTTCTTAGTAACCATAATAATCTCTTCAACAACGACGACAATGTCGTATCTGAGAATGACGTCGGGTAAGAGGAAATACTTGAGCTCCCTCCTAGAAGTCTTGGAACGGGAGGTACGCGGTCTTGAAGTAGTTTATGATGAGATGAGTAAGACTGGTCTATGGTCTGAGGAAACGCTTAAGGAGGTAGAGAGAAAATTAAATAACGCAAGGAATAAGCTGATAATTTCTAGAAGTAGCCTCTCGAAGAAGTTCGTCTCTGTGGGTAAGCTTCAGCTAATTAATGACGTTCTAGAGAATACGAGAAAGGAGTTGAGTGAGATCTCGGAGTCCATGAAGTCAATGTATTCTAACGCTTTAATAACTCACTCCAAGATAGTGGCTCTAGTTTTAGCAACCCCCTACAGCACACGCTTTAGGGAAGGTTCTCAGAGATTCGAGGAGGTAGAGAAGGTTAATGAGATACCGCAATACGTAGGTTCGGTAGCCAACACGTTAAGAGACGGTTGCACCACACTCAAAAACCTAGTCTTAAACACCTACGTAGCTGTTTCAGAACACCTATCCCTTCCCCCAGTAGAGCTTGATAAGATAGAGAAAATAGATTGCGTCGCTAGTAAGTCCTTGCTAGATGACTTACGTTTAATGCTTGAGAGCTACGACAACATAATTAATACAACCCTGCCTAAGCTTAGGGCGCTACATAACAAATACATAGAGATTAAAGGATTAGCGGGTGATAAGCTAAGGAAACTAAAGGAAAAAACTTTAGAGGGTTTTGAGTCCCTAGCTGTTTTAGAGGAGCTATACGGCGAGCTAGACGAAGTACCTGGAATCCTCAGCGAGTTAGAAGTACTCTCATACTTGAGGAGATATTCAACAGCCTACAACAACTTATTGATGATCTTAGATAAACTAATTAACACACTCGAAACGGACCTGGGGAAAGTAAGTCTGAAAATAAGAGCTATCTACGGAGAGAACGCGGAAATAGAGGACCTGCTTTTAGGTAGGATAAGGAGAAACGTAGATCTTATTAAGTCTAAGATAAGCAAAGACAGTATAAGATCTCCTGCAAACCTCGTGGAAGGTCTTGGAAACTTACTCCTAGAGCTACCCACCATACTCGAAAACGCTGTGGATATTCTGGAGAGACTGATAATTCTTAATCATTTATTCAGACACCTAACTTTATTCAGTGATTACATAATGCAAGAACTCGTAGAGAAGAAATCCATCAACGTCAACGAATTACCCTTCACGACGGACGTCTCGGTACAGCTCATTTGGGTACTCTTGGTGAGTAGGGGCGACATAGAAGTTTATGAAGGCGTGGTACGTCTAAAAGAAGGAGGGGGTTAAGGTTGTCTACTAGATGTTACAGAAATAAAACCGAGTATAAATGCGTTGTAAGAACCAGCGACGCTGTACTGGTGGTGGAGAATCTTGAGATGTTGGGCGAGACGAAGAGAATACCCCTCAAGAATGTAAAAGAGGTAACGAGACTTCCTGACGGCAGGCTCGAGATCAAAACTGTGGACGGTGACGTAGTAAATATGTTGATTAACGAGCTAGTGAGGAAAGACATAGAGTACTTCACGTTTCTTTACTATTTCACGAAAGAGCAGCAGAATATTAGAGAAACTATCATGAGAAATCTCCACAACTACATTTTTCTAGTTCAGCCAGCTTTTAAGATCTTCCAAACACTTACTAAGGGTAACATCCCGCAATGGGAATTTTACAGGGAGTTAATAAAGGAATTACAGGACTTTAACGACATACTCTCGTCGTTGGGGATGAACGAACTCAGCGAAGCTTTAGCGAAATACGTAAAAACTTTCGCGAGTTCCGTGGAGAGGAGGAGCGTGTCGTCACTAGTGAATTCATTGAAGAATTATGTGAAGTTCTTAACAGCGTATTTCAGCTCTCTCTTAAGGGAAACAATTAAGTATTTCGATCCTTCATACTTCGTAGACCTAACCTTGATTGCGTACATATACTTTTACTCCAAGAGTTTAGGATTACCGCTTCAGGCTGAAAGAGCTCGTAGAGATTTCGAGCACATAGCTCAGGAACAGGTCCTTAAGCTCGGCTTACTTGATGAATTGCTTAAAGAGAGGATTACGTTAGCTATGAAGCTACTGCTTCAGACGTCAAGAGGACCTGAAGAGATTCCTCAAAGACTAATGGACATAATCGGGGAAGAGATAAATAGATACGTACTACAAACACAGCACTAAGAGTTTCCTCCATGAATGACCAGAGAATTCTAAGCCTCCACCCTTCAGACGCGCCTCAGAAACACTTGGATAAAAACTCTATTACTTCGTGAAGAGAGTTAACCACTACGTATTTATGCCTTTCCGGAAGCCTTACCTCACCGTAGTTGAGGAGGACCGGGAAACCCACAATGTTGAGAGCATCAAAATCCCACTCAGTATCACCTACGTACATGAACTCGCTGAGCGGCACCTTAAGTTGTTTCGAGAGATTCTTCAAGATCTCGCCTTTCTTGAGCGGATTAACTACCTCGATACCTTTCGGTATTAAATACCCTCCCTCATCAAAGACTAACTTATTAGCGAACGCTACGTCTATCCCTAGTTCCTCCCTCACCTTCTCGGCGAGCAGATCTATGCCCCCACTAATAATAGCTGTGTACACCATCCTCTCTTTCAAGAAATTAATCAATTCTTTAGCGCCTTCAACTAACTCGTACGTGGAAAACGCTTTAATTATTTCCTCTCTAGACGGAGGTCTCCCGAAAGCTTTGATTATAGCTTCTAAGTCTCTCCGCATCCACTCTTCATAAGTTATTTCCCCTCTTAAGAATCTTTCCGCGTCGTCGTTCTCGTTTACTAAGTTTATTGAGCCGAAATACTCGTGTAGTGCTTTCCAGGAAGACCTCCACTTAGTTAAGACCCCGTCCATATCGAAAGCGACTACGCTTATCTTGCAGGGCAAGCTTCCCAACCCTCATCGAAGCTCTCGTTAAGTTTTTAAGCGATTACCGCTTATCTAAATATTTATATCCCTCCCTATACGCTCTTAAAGAGAGCTCCCTAGCCCTGCCCTCGAAAAAGCTTGATATAGCTTCCTCTACTTTCCCGTTATCGAATAATCCCGAAACCCTATTTAGAACCCCTAACAGAACCATGTTAGCTCCTCTAGAACTACCTAGACCCGAAGCAATGTCTCTAGCTGGGACAACGACAACTCTCTCAGGCTTCACTACCTCCAGGATTTGCTTAATTACCTGCTCTTTCAAGGACGAGCTCTTGCCTGCTAAGCTCATCGATGTCGGCGGCTTTATGACGTCATCTAATATTAATACGCCGTCATCACGTAAGTACTTTAACGTTCTCGCACACTCTATTACCTCCATACACACGACATAATGAGCCTCGTTAACATCGAACAGCGGTGAATACACCTTCTTACCAACACCTACCCTCACGTAACTAACCACGCTACCAAACCTTTGAGCCATGCCTAAAGTCTCGCCGGTCCTCACGTAGTATCCTGAAGCAACAGCGCTTAACGCTATAATCCTAGATAGTGTTAATCCTCCTTGACCACCGACAGACGATATAAGTATATTGACTACCCTACCCTCACTCATGAGGCCTCACCTCAACGATAGCCTTGTAGGGGCAATACCTAGCGCAGAGACCACACCCAACACAATCATCTAATGAAATCTTGACTTTATTATCATCCCCTATGTATAAGGCCGGACAGCCTGTCAGCCTCACGCAAGCTAAGCAACTAACGCACTTATCGCTTAAGACAGTATATCTACTCCTCACACCCTCCCTCCTAACCTTAAGTAAGGCGCAAGGCGCTTTAGCCACTATCACGTTAACACCAGGCTTCTTAATGAACTCACTCACCTTACTGATCATCTCATCTATTTTGAAAGGATCAATCACTGCCAGGTTGCCGACACCGATAGACTTCAGTAACTCAACTATATCCACGGGTTTCGTCGCCCTACCGGACTCCGTGACTTCCCAGGCAGGGGTTGATTGATGACCCGTCATAGCTACGACAGAGTTATCAAGCACTAAAACAAGTAGGTCCACCCTCTTATTAACTGCTTCAATCAACGGCTGGAGTCCTGAGTGGAAGAACGTGGAGTCCCCTATAGTCGCTACCACTGGTTTGCTGAAACCCCCTACCTTAAGACCCATAGCCATCGATATGCTGGCTCCCATACTGTGTTCAGTCCATATAGCGTTTAACGGGGGGTTAACGCTTAACGCGTAACAACCAATATCTCCGAAGATAGGTATCTCATCACGCTTATAACCTGCTTTAGCTATGCCGAGGAGCAACGCAATATATGAGTTCCTGTGAGGACAGCCGGGACATAAGGGGGGTGGTCGGGAGGGGACGTCGAAACCCTTAACCACCTCACCGTGGGACGGCTTGACGACGTCGTAACCTAAAATTCTTGAAATTGTTTGAGACACTACACGCGTGTTAAGCTCTCCTTCCATAGGTAAGTAACCGTTTAACTTACCGAATACCTCTACCCTCAGGTCCTGCTCTTGTAGCAACGCTTTAACGGATTCTTCCAAGTACGGATCCAGTTCCTCAATTATTAAGACCTTACTGCAACCACTTAAAGAATCAAGCAGGAAATTTCTTGGGATCGGGTATAACATATCTACTTTAATGACCTTAACTTTACGTTCCCATGACTCAACATTATCCAACACTTCCGCAACGTAATTATAACTCACTCCCTCAACGACTACGCAGACAGAGCCCTCACCTAATACCTTATTCAACCCGTACTTCCTTGCTAGGTCTTCAGCGATCTTAAGCTGCTTATTAAGCCACTTATGCCTTTCTAAATTCCACGCCATACCAGCTCTCACGTATCTGGGAGGATCTTTACGAAACTCACGGTACTTTTTAGGAGGGCTTGCCTCACCCGTTACGACCTCGCTCACCGCATGATTAACCCTAGTAGTAGTTCTCAGTATGACGGGCAACATGATATCCTCGCTGAAAAGCTGAGATATTACTGTGAAATCCTTTGCTTCCTGAGGTGATGAAGGGGATAGCATGGGTAGTTTAGAGAGCTTGGCGTACCACCTGCTGTCTTGCTCTGTCTGTGTTGTTATGGGTCCTGGATCATCAGCCACCAGTATCGTGAGACCCCCGTTAATTCCTGAGTAAGCCGCTGATAAGATAGGATCTGAAGCGACGTTAATGCCCGGCCCCTTCATAGTCACGAGAGATCTGGCACCACCTAGTGAAGCACCTAACGCGACTTCAAAAGCCACCCTCTCGTTCACGGCCCACTCAGCATATATGTCTAAGTCCCTACCATACTCGTGAATAGTCATTAACACCTCACTTGAAGGAGTTCCCGGATACCCTGTCACGACGTAAATACCTGACTCAACAATGCCTCTAGCTATAGCCTCATTACCCATGAGAGCGAGTCTCGTACCGGGAGGGGCTTTCAACGGATTTAAGTTACTCATCACCCAGCACCCCTATTAAATCCTCTCATGAATATTAATGCTTTACTTAAGATCCAAGATGAAGAAATTACCGGTATGAACTGCGAAACCCTGGCAACCACCTCGTAAGAACCCTCGCCGGCGAAGTACCCTATGACGGGTAAGCTGAAATCTTGACGTCTCTCCCCGATGACTTTAGATATCTTCTCATAAGTTTCAGCAGCTGTCGGGACGTAAGCGAGTACCGCTAAATCATAGTATTCTTTAAGCTCTCTCAACGCTAAAACATCAGTTAAGGTCTCGATATACGTGTCGCCACCTAAGTCTAGCGGGTTGGACGCGGCACTCCTTAAGCCCAACCTACTTAAGGCTTCAACGAGCTTGGGCGGCGGCCTAGGAATTTCGAAACCGCTCAAGTCTAGGTGTGACGCCGTGAGCACTCCTAACCCGCCGGAGTTAGTGACTATCATAACCCTAGAGGGATGAAGACCCTTTAAACGTCTAGCAAGCTCGCAAACCTCTACAGCGTCTTGAATCTCCGTAGCTAGGTAACCTCCGATCTTAGCGACCGCGGCTTTAAAAACCTCATAACTAGGTGTTAAGCCCCCCGTATGAGATCTGACAGCTTCCGAACTCTGCTTACCTACACCTCCCTTAATAACGCATAAAGGCTTCCTAGCATTCAGTAATTTAAGACCGTTCTCCACGAATTTCCTTCCGTCACGTAACCACTCAAGATATAGTATCAGCGCGTCAGTGCTTTCATCCTCGGCAGCGTAATCCAGCACCTCCTCAGGAGACACATCAACACAGTTACCTAGACTAACAAAGAATGAAACACCTGATGAGTACCTCTTTAACTCGCTGATTATCACCCCGCCCACGGCACCACTTTGCGCGGCTATGCCGACACTCCCCCTAGTAGGGAGTACCTCTATGCTTGCGTGGAGAAAGGAGTTACTGAGAGTTATCCCAGCAGAGTTAGGTCCTACGATCCTGATATCATGAGACTTAACCACACTTTCCAACCTTCTCTGCAGTCTAGCTCTCTCATCCTCACTAAAACCTGAGGAGATCACCACAGCTAGCCTAACCCCAACGAGGGCCGCTTCCTCAACTACTTGCGCCGCCGCGTCAGCAGGAACAGCAACCACGATCACGTCAGGTATTTCAGGAAGCTCTTTAAGACTCTTATAAGACCTTACGCCTAGAACAGAATCGTATTTCGGATTAACTACGTAAACCCTCCCCCTAAAACCATACCTTAAGATATTCTCAAGCACTACATTACCTACCTTACCTTTCACCGGGGAGCCGCCAATCACCGCAACGGACTCCAAAGACTTTAAAGCCTCCGCTAAAGTAAGGTTCATACCCCCACCCACCAAATAATTATTGTTAAGGCTTAATTACCTAAACCTAGATTATTCTAGTAGAACTCACACATCTTGAGTAGGGGTAGGTTATGGGCGGGTTTCTCATATTGACTTGGAAGAAAATACATGAAGCTTCTCTTAAACTGGCTTCAGAAATAACTAAGGAGAGACTAGAGATAGACTTAATAGTGGGTATTTTGAGGGGAGGATACATAGTTGCCAGAATACTCGGCGATATGCTCGGAACCGAGAACATAGGGGTGGTTGAGGTGAAGTTTTATAAGGGTATTGAGGAGAGAGCTGAGAGACCTATAATAACCCAACCCTTAACAGCCGACGTCAAAGGAAAGAACGTCTTAGTAGTAGACGACGTAGTTGACTCAGGAAGAACTTTAGAGATAGTTACTGAACAGGTTAGGTTGAGGGGTGCTAGATCCGTCAGAACCGCGGTCTTGTTTTATAAGCCTAAATCAATAATCAGGCCTGACTTCTTCGCTCAAGAGACTAGCGAGTGGGTCGTGTTCCCGTGGGAATTATGTGAGTTCATAAGAGAGTTAAGAGTAAGAGATCAAGTAAGCGACCCGGAATCCCTGATCGCGAAGCTAAGGTCTATAGGATTCCCTGAGGAGGAAACATCCCTACAGGAACTCATAAGAACTTGCAGGATATAACTCCCGGAATTAACCACAACATAACTTCATTACGTTATTTATTTACTCAAAAAGAATTTTTAGTGGGTGTTACTTACGGTTCTGGTTAGGTGGCATGGACACGCATGCTTCGAGTTAGTTGATGAAGAAGGTTTCACGATAGTTGTCGACCCTCATGACGGAGCTAGTGTGGGGCTTCCGGCGCCTAGAGTTAAGGCAGATGCCGTGCTGATAACCCACGACCACTTCGATCATAACGCTTACCAATTAGTCAAGAGGGGTGAGGAAACCAAGGTATTCAGCATGCGTAAAGGGGAGTTTACGGTAGGCAAGCATAGAGTAATCGGCGTGGAATCATATCATGACAAGTTTAAAGGTAGGAGGAGAGGTAGGAACGTTCTCTACTTAATTGAGGTAGATAAGATTAAGTTTCTCCACACAGGCGACCTAGGGGAGGTGCCGGAATCACGAGACATCAACATAATCAAAGAACCACATGTGATGTTTGCCCCGGTTGGAGGGACTTTCACCTTAGAACCTGAAGAAGTTCTAGAATTAATTAAGAGTATTAGGCCTAAGGCAGTAGTACCCATGCATTACTGGCTTGAAGGCACGACCCTGCCTCTCAAACCACTCGATTACTTCCTTAAGCTCTCCCCATACGAAGTGCTAAGGGTTGGCAAAGAATACAACTTCATGTTAAGAGATTTGGATGAATGGGTAGAAACTAAAGTCGTAGTCTTTTCGTTGAAATAAGAATACTTATAACAGTATTTTCTTTTAAGTCAGAACAACGTGTCTTATCTTAACTCCTTGCTTCTTAGGACTTATGTTTTCCTTAGACATGTAGTTGAGGAGCGCCAACCTTATTATCTCCGACCTGGAAATACCTAACTTGGAAGCTAGCTCGTCGAGCTTCCTCAACGTGATCTCATCTAATTTGAAGGTCACTATCCTCATCGTGCCACCATTAAATGATTACTCTTAAGAGGTATTCAATACACAGCAGATAATCACTCCATGGATTCCTCTTACAATTAGAAGACATAAAGTAAGATAACTTTATATACTCCTCTTACAATATTACTCTTGAGGATGAAGAACTATTCCGACAGTACACCTATCACTCCCGGATAAGCTTTATGAGGAGTTGCGGCAGTTAGCTAATAGTATGGGTATTCAAGTAACGGACTTAATCAAGATATTTATTAAGCAGGGACTTTACGGGAACATACAGGTCGAGAATCCAACACTCCAAAAATTAAACGATTATAATGACGAGCTCACATACGTTAAGGGTAAGATATACATGATTGAGAGACTCATGAACGACTTGGTAGATAAGTTAGATAACCTGGAGAGAAGGTTGGAGGAGCTGGAGTCGCCGAACCTTCTCGCTAGGACTAGGAAACCTCTCCTCAAGAATCAGCAGGTTAAAGCTTAATAACCCTCATCTAATTATTTTTATGGCCCCGCTGAAGTTCCCCGTGTATCGGGGTATTGTGAGGCGGGGAGGGCCACCCCCGGCCCTTCTAAAACGCTACCTAGACACAGACCGCGATATTACTTCAATTACCTCCCTATACTCCCTGTTACTCAATAGTTTCTCACGAATAGGTTTCATAAAATCGATTAGGTAGTTAGCTACGGCGTTCTTGAGATCTAGGGGATGTATCGCTCCACTCGCGTAGAGTCTCACCAACTCTTCCTGTGACCACACATCTATTGACCCGCCGAACTTCTGCGGTCTATCTATGGTTAGCTTCCTCTCCTCACCCCTGAATATTAGGTGTTTAGCTATCTCTATCACGGGATTTCCCTCAACGATTCTGGGCGGGCAGTAGGCTTTAAGCACCTTATCCCTTATGACTTCATCAGGGTCTGTCACGAAAATAGCTGATTCAGGTTTTGACTTACTCATCTTATGCTCCATCATGAGCTCCTCGAGGGCTTCCTCACTAAGTCCTGTTAAGTCCATTCTGCCAAGTCCTTGAAGAGACGGTATTAGGGGTGTGTGAATAGCTATTACTTTACGCTTCTTCAGCTTCTCCGCGACGTCTCTCTGAAGCATGTGTGCCTTCCTCTGATCAGTCCCTCCCAGAGCTACGTCAACCCCTAACTCGAAGATATCGGTTACTTGCATGAGTGGATATATTAGCTTAGAAAAATCCGACTCTCCCTCATCCGATCTCCTACCAAGTATTGTTAGAGCTCTCTTCACCCTAGCCAAGCTAGCCGACTTAGCCACCCTGAGTAAGGTAGCCCAGTACCCTGAGTTATCGACTAAGTCTTCCGCGTAAACAAGCCTGTACCTGCCCTCAATACCTAGCGAGTCAATCACTGCAGCAACGTGTTTAGCTGCTGTCCTAATTAAGTTCATGTCACCACCTAATTTATCATTAACCCACGCGTGCCAGGTAGCTGCGAGAAGATTCATCTTAATCCCAGCATCAACTAAGTCCTTGAACTTAAGAGCCCACACAAACCAGCCTACGTGAAAGATACCGCTAGGCTCAAAACCTAAGTAGCCAGACCCCCCTCCAGTCTCGAGGAGATTCCTCAACTCCTCCATAGTCACTACCTCAGCTACGTCCCTAATAACTAACTTAATCCTCGACTCAACATCCATACACGCACACCCCAACTAGAAAACATGGAAAATAAAAAATAAAGTTGGGAACCTCCTCCCTCACTGAGCCGCTACACCACTAACCCTTAACCCTCAACAAAAACTTCTCCTTATCCACTACGGCTCTCTCATGCAATCCATAACCTATTAAAGCACCTGAGCACCAAGCCTCAACCCAAAACACTAGCTTCTTGCCGTCAAACTGTAAGAGTGTCGAACGTATCTCTACCTCACTCCCTATAGGTGCTGGACGCACGTGGTACACATCCACGTGAATCCCCACAGTAGTCTGGCCCTCAGGTAAGTGTTCGTCAGAGAAAACGCGGCACGTCTCTTCCATGAAGAGAATCATTGAGGGAGTTGAAAGAACCTCCACACTTCCTGAGCCTACGTGTTTCGCGGAGTGCTGTTGTGTTGTGACGTACTTCCTTACATACCTCATGCCAGGCTCCAGACTCATCCCCGCTCACCAACCAAACTATGAATAGAGTTAGGTTTTATAAGGAATATAGTACGTGCAAACTAAGTAAGAAAGTACGCAACCATCAAAAACACCAAAATGACTAAGGTGATGAACGTGTGCTTAATGCTGTAATAGTAAGAAGGCTTATACTCGGGCTTGCTGAACAAACCCTCCTCATATAGTGAGACGTACTCCTCAGTAGTCAACACGGTGACGGCTAAACTCTTCCAAGTTTCAACCCTCTTCATCTCACCAACGAGCAGCGCTGTCTCCATATCCCTCATTATGTGTGGTACGACCCTCCATGTGAGGACAGGATATAAAGACGCGTTCTTTAGGCGCAGCAGTTTCAGTAAGTACGAGATCTCCACAGGATTGAAAAAGTAGAAGAAGCAGATGAAGGAGAGGCTTATGGTGAACACTCTTAAAGCTATTAAAGCCGACACAAAGAAATCCCGTGTGAAGGGCATTGATGCTATGAAATACCACGTACTAGGTATTAACGCTAAAACGCCAGAGTAAACAACCACTTTACCAGACCCCCGAGCGAAGTACGTGAGTAAAACTGATGTGAAAACAATCAACACACGCTCAACACCTCCTCTAGCCATCAAGACCTGAGTCATTAACAAAACCAAGTTTATTAGGAACGGGACATGCCTCCCCTCAATATCCCCGTAAATAAAGATGGATCTAAACAACAACGAAACAAACAACCTTAAGAGCACAGTAATTCTTTTAAGAACGCTCAATACTCACCACCTTATTAGCTATCATTTCTACGAACGGGTCATGGGAAGCTATCACAAAACCCACACCCAATTCAGCAGCCTTAATAATCGCTTCAATAACGTGGAGCTTATTTAATGGGTCTAAACCGGCTGTAGGCTCATCCATTAAGACATACTCGTAACCTCTTGAAAGAGCTGAGGCTATGGCTAGCCTCCTCCTCTCACCACTGCTAAGCTTCATTATGGGGGTCTCAGCCTTACTAGCAATACCTAAGTACTTAAGGTACTTCAAACCTTCCAAACCAACTTCCTCAAGAGGGGTGGGGGAACTCAAGTAAAGTAATGGGTTGTCAGGCACGAGGACAGCCCTACATCGACCCCCGCTAACGTTAACCACCTCATTACCTCTAAGACACCCGCTAGCTACTAACTTAAGTAGAGTGGTCTTGCCAGACCCGGAGGAACCCTTGACTACCACAACTTCCCCCCTACACACATCAAAACTAATATTAGTTAGTAGAGGCTCCTTTGAATCAGGAAATTTAAAACTATCAACACGTATTTTCAGACACTCACTACTTCTCGAGTTTACGGGACTTAACTTACTGAGCATGTTATTGATGATTTCCTCGAAAGGGTTTTTTGAAGTCTTGGTAAGTTTCCCATCACCTAGATACAGAATTTCACTCACATAATTACTCCATAATGCTAGCTCGTGATCTACTACAATAAATGTCTTACCATAGTCTTTGCTGAGCTTAACCGCATACCTAATCAATGTCTCGGAATTGTGTTTATCGAGGTAAGATGTGGGCTCATCTAGTAAGAGTATTTCCTTCCCTGAATTCACCGCCATTATGAAAGCAAGCCTCTGAATTTCGCCAGCGCTCAAAGTGTACGTGGTTCTATTAACGTGGTGACCGAGCCTGAATTCTTCAAGAACCTCCCTAAGATTACTTAAAGACTTTATCGAAGTGTAACCAACGATCTCCGACCAGATATAGGGTGTCGAGATGAAGAACCAAGGTTCTTGATGTACGTACATGGCCTTACTCTTGAGAGTCTCCAGCGGTGGGCTAGAAAAACCTTTAACAACCCCCTTAACAATCGAAGGTATTACACCACTTAAAGTCTTCAACAAGGTTGATTTTCCGGAACCTGAAGGCCCCACTAATAAGACTATCCCATGCTCGTCGATGTTGAAGGAAACATCCTTCAGCACGTGGTAGTTGCTGAGCCATACGTTGAGATCCTTTACCTCTATCAAATTACGCACTACCCTCTAGCTCTATTAACAAATGTGATGACGGGTGACGAGAGCGTTAGGCCTACTAAAGCTTGGCCTAGGTTGATCGGGACCTCAACGAAGGCTTCCTCAGGCGGTATCCCTTGGAGGGGATTAGAAACAAAGTACTCGTAGAGGAAATACCCCATAACCATTATTAACCCGCTGAGTAGTACCGGAATCACGAAACTTAAGCTCTCACCCCTAGCTCTGATCACGATATACGTCACCGAGATAGCGATCACTAAACCTATTAAAATCCAGAACCAGGTAGCCAGCGAGAACTTCGCGGAAAGCACCGTGAGCTCAACACCCATGACGCTGAGGGGCACTGAATAAAGCTCGACTTCCCCGGTGAAGAGGGCTACCCCTAACGCAGCTATTAAAATCCCTAGAAGCACCCCTATAACTACCGACGCTATACGTAGCTTAGAGAAAACCCCTAACCTCTTCCTAAAAGAGGAAATTAGTAGAGACGCTACGAAGCCCTCAGTAAACTTAATCACTAGAGTGCCGGGCGCGAAAATCCCATAACCAGTCAGGAGATCTGCTAGCGCCGAACCAACTCCCCCGGCTATGCCTGCTGTGAGCGGCGAGCTCAGAGCTGCGACAGTATATATAGCTACTTCACCAAGGTTAAAATACCCGCGAGTTGCCGGCGTATAGACCTGGAGTACTATAGTAGCTATCAAGACCAACGCAGTATATAGGGAGACCCTGACCACGTTCATCACGCACACCTCGTGAAGATAAGAACAAGAGTGTTTTTAGGCAAACAATACAATATCAAGTTCACTATCAACGCCGCGATATCAAGTTAGGTGTTTTAAGCCTAGCTCAGTTACAGTCACTATCTTCCTGATTCTCCCGCCAACCCTTTCATGACCGACTACCTTCAAGAAACCTAAGCTAATTAATTCCTCCACGTGTTTGTAGACACTTCTCTTGCTTAAGTTGAGACCATGCTTCTGCTTAAGTTCTTTCCAGAGTACGTAGGGGTGTGCCGGGTTACCGTAAGCGAGGATTTCCAAGATCTTCATTTTAGTAAAACCTAGAGTCACTATCTGTTCCTTATGTCCTGCAGTCCTCTCGAGAAGAGCTTTAATGACGTAGGGGTCTTGCAACGGGTCGCCCGACATTAAAGCCACTGTAATGAAATCTTTCCTGCCCTCACTAACGAATTTCTTGAGTGCTGCCACACATGAAGCTCCTACAGGCCCTACCAAGAAGCCTTCCTTCTTAACCATGAATTCGCTTGCTTCAAGTGCTTCATCATCGCATACGTTAATGACTTCTATGAACCCCGAGTCTTCGAGTTCTTTTAGATATTCTTGGAGCATAGGTTTAGAAACGTAGATATCTCTTAATAGGGGGGATTCCCTACACGCTCTAACACCGAGCATCTTATGACGTATTCCTAGGTCCTCAAGCGCGTAATGAATGCTTAGAGTTAGGACGCCGTCCCCTACCGGTACTACGACCATTAAAGGTCTCTCCCTGCCTAGGGAGTAAGCCAGCTCGAAAGCCACTGTCCTGTAGCCGTCAATCAAGAACGGGTTGGTGGGTAGTATAGCCGCGTCATAAAATTGCGTACTCTTTAAAGCTTTAACTAACGCTTCCTCATAGCTATCGACAAACCTTACCTTATCGCTTACTAAGAGGGTTTTGTAAGCCTTGCTTAAAGTGACGCTAGACGGTACGTAAGCCTTGCTAGAGATCCTAGCACGTCTCAAATACGTTGAGACCGAAATACTTAAGTCGCCAGTGGAGGGCACCACCACCGACCTAACCTTAAAGTACTTTAACGCGGTAGCTAGTGTTGCTGAGCCTCTGTCTATGAAGGAGCCTGAAGGGTTTTTAGTTTCATCCTTGAAATATAGCGTTAAGCCAGTACTCTTACCTACTTTAACGGATTTTATGAGAGGGGTGTTGCCCTCCCCCAACGTAATTTTCGGGGTCATGAACGACGTGAACAAGCTGTTACTCCAAACCCAGATCCCTGAACCCCTACCCTTCCTCAGATGATCTGAAGCCCGAGTTATTAAGAGGCCCCCACACTGAGGGCAACCACTGACGTACTCAGTCTCACGTACCTCGTGACCGCACCTAACACAACGTAATTTAAGCATCACTTCACTACTCCTAAAACGTAATTCTTAATAATAAGATAATAACATTAATCTAGCAAGTAAAACTTATTGAGTAGGTGTTCGGAGTGGTTGAGTGGCCTAGGGTAGCGGTAGGGGCGGTAGTCTTAAGAGATGGTAAGATACTCCTTATTAAGAGGAGGTACCCGCCATCACCTAACTTGTGGTCCATACCTGGCGGACATATAGAGGCTGGGGAGCCGGTGCTCACCGCTTTATTCAGGGAATTAGAAGAGGAAACATCGCTTAAAGCTAGCAAGGCGTCATTACTAGCTATCACCGAGTACATAAGGCTTAGAAAAGACTACAGTGTTAAATATCATTACGTGATACTAGACTACTTAATCACTGACGCTGAGGGAGAGCCAGTAGCAAATGAGGAGTCTCTCGGCATAGGTTTCTTCAAATTCGAAGACGCTCTGAAGCTAGAGTTGACTGACACTACTAAGGAGTTAATACGTTTAATAATGAGTGAGGGGGTTAACAAGGTCAAGCATATAATCAACGTAGTCTACGAGTAGGGGCTTGGGTTAGGGGTATATGCGCCCCCTCCACCTTGGGAAGGGTATCGCGTCTCTTATGTGATCTATCCCGGAAACCCACATGACGAGTCTCTCAATACCTAACCCGAATCCTGAGTGAGGAACGCTCCCGTACTTCCTTAGGTCAAGATACCATTCATAGTCTTGATAATTCAGTCCTTCAGAAACTATCCTGTTGTATAGTTTCTCGTAATCGTCTTCTCTCTGCGAACCACCTATGATCTCACCGTAACCTTCAGGCGCGAGCAAGTCAAACCCTAGAACGACCTCAGGTCTCTTAGGATCTTCCTTCATGTAAAACGCTTTTATGTGTTTGGGGAAGTGGGTTACGAAGAACGGTACCTCAAATTCCTCGGTTAGTGCTTTCTCTTCATCAGCGCCGTAATCATCACCCCACTTCAGGTTAAAGCCTTTCTTTTGAAGGATTTGAATAGCTTCATCATAAGTTATCTTGGGGTAAGGGGTCTCAAGAGCTTTCTCCAGCTTAGTAGTGTCTCTGTTAAGTAGTTTAAGCTCTTCTTTTCTTTCCTCCAGCACCCTAGCTACCGCGTGACTAACCATGTCCTCAGCAACCTTCATCATATCCTCCATATCATACCACGCAGCCTCAACCTCCAGGTGCCAGTACTCACTAAGATGTCTTCTAGTCCTTGATTTCTCAGCTCTGAAGGAAGGAGTTAAGGCCCAGACCTTATTTAGCGGGAATATCAATACTTCAAGATATAGCTGAGCCGACTGAGAGAGGTACGCGGTCTTGTCGAAATACTTAACTTCAAATAAGGTAGCGCCGCCCTCCACAGCCGAGCCCGTAAGTATTGGCGGGGTGGTCTCCCACCACCCATCCTTTATCAACCAATCCCTCAAAGCTTGAATAGCTGTGTGCTTAATCTTGAGTAGCGCTATCATGTGCCTGGACCTGAGCCAGAGGTGTCTCACGTTAAGTAAGTACTCTATGTCCTCACCTCCTTTTATCGGGAAGGGGGGTGAGTAACCGTAAACGATTAAATTGTTAGCCACTATCTCCTTACCGCCGGGAGCTCTAGCGTCAACCCTTACAGCGCCCTTGACCTCCACACTAGACTCTCTAGTTAACTTCTCCACAGAGTCCCAATCACTCGTCATATAGCTCTTGTCGAAAACTACCTGGATATAGCCTGAGTGATCTCTAACCCACGCGAAAACCTTACCACCCACTTTAAATATCCTGTAGACCCAGCCACGGATAACTACTTCAGACCCTTCGTCGAACTTCTCAAAAACCTCCGCTATGTCTGGCGTCTTGTGAAACATCTTCGCTACCCACTCAAAATTAGAGCTCTCAAACTTAAATAACTAAAGTCTAAACGACCTCTAACACCATTTGGTTGCGACTAATTGACTTAAGGTAGCTTTACTTAAAGACAGCTCAAGTTATACCGGGATTAAGCCGTGCTTCTTCGGCGGTGTTCTAAACCTTACCTCCCGCTTAGTAAGGAGGAATTCAAGCACTTTAACCAGCGTTGGCCTGGTCTCTGCCGGCTCTATGACGGAGTCTATGTAACCTCTTGCGGCAGCTATGTATGGGTGGAGGAACTTATTCTTGTATTCTGTAGCTAACTTGTTAAGTAGTTCTTGCCTCTCTTCAGGTGACTTAGCTTTAGAGAGCTCAGCCCTCCATATTATCTCGGCAGCCCCTTCAGCACCCATAACAGCTATCTCCGCTGTAGGCCAGGCCGCTACGAAGTCAGCGCCTAAGTGTCTGGAACCCATCGCTATGTAAGCGCCGCCGTAAGCTTTCCTCACTATGACCGTCAACTTAGGTACTGTTGCCTCGCTGTAGGCGTAGAGTACCTTAGCGCCATGCCTTATTATGCCGTTGTGTTCTTGGTATGTGCCGGGTATGTACCCGGGAACATCCACGAACGTGATTATAGGTATGTTAAAGGCGTTGAGTATCCTGACAAACCTAGCTATCTTATCCGAAGCGTTTATGTCTAAAGCACCTGTGAGAACCATCGGTTGATTAGCTATCACGCCAACAACCCATCCGTTCAGCCTCGCAAACCCCGTTATAGCGTTCCTAGCGTACTCTCTCGATACCTCGAAGAACGAGCCTTTATCGAAGACTGCGTCAATGACTTCATACATGTTGTAAGCTTTTAACGGGTCTTCAGGGACTAAAGTATTTAATTTCTCCTCCACCCTATCCGGGGGATCGCCTGAGGGCGTCCTAGGTGGTGCTTCCATATTGTTTGATGGGAGGTAACTAAGCAACTTCTTAACCAAGCCTATCGCTTCTTTATCATCCCTAGCTATGAAGTGCGCCACACCACTCTTAGTCACGTGTATTCTAGGACCTCCTAACTCCTCCTCCGTGACTTCCTCCCCTATGGCAGCCTTAACCACTCTCGGACCTGTTATGAACATATAGGACGTTTTATCAACCATTATCACGAAGTCCATGAGTGCCGGGGAGTACACCGCTCCGCCAGCGCAAGGCCCCATTATGACGGCTATTTGGGGTACCACGCCTGAAGCCATCACGTTCATGTAGAATATATCGCCATACCCTCGAAGCGAGTCCACACCCTCCTGTATCCTAGCACCGCCAGAATCGTTGAGGAATACTATGGGCATGCCCGCTGAGACTGCGTACTGCATCGCTTTAACGATTTTAGCCGCGTGCATCTCACCTAGTGAACCGCCCATGAACGTGAAGTCCTGGGCTATCCCTACCACAGGCCTGTTATTAACCCTGCCCATAACGGTGACTACCCCGTCACCGTAAGCCTTCCTCTCAGCCATGCCGAACTCCGTCGCTCTATGAGTTACCAACATATCAAACTCTAACATAGTGTTAGGGTCGAACAATAGTTCAAGTCTTTCCCGCGCCGTTAACTTACCCTTAGCGTGCTGCGCTTCAATAGCTTTTAAACCACCGCCTAACTTAGCCTCCTCCTTAAGTCTCCTCAACTCAAGTATCTTGGCTGGTAAGGACTCCCCCACCAATTTTAGACTCCCAAATATACTTTAAGAAACGTTAAAAACATTCCACAAGGCCTTATTGATTATTTTTAAGGAATACTACTTAATTATAGAAACGGTGCTAAGGAAGTGAGTGCTTCGGTGTACGTCGTTGAGGTTGAGGGAAGAAAATACAGGGTTGAGGTAAGGGACGGCAATAACGGTATGTACTTCGTCAAAGTCGATGGGAAGGACCTGATAGTCAGAGTAGGTAGCGAGGTAGAGGTTACGCAAGAATCCGAGCTCAGCGTAGCTGAAGAACCTTCAGGGAGTGAAGTCACTCAAGTAACGTCAGGAGCGGAGACAGGTCTTGAGCAGGTACTCGAGATAAGAGGTCCTGAAGTGCCTTCAGGAGCTGTAGCGATATCTTCGGAAATACCTGGGAAGATTCTTAAGGTCTTAGTCACGGAAGGGTCTAAAGTAAGTGTTGGCGACACGGTAGTCACTATAGAATCGATGAAGATGGAGCTAGAAATAAAGTCTCCTAGGAACGGCGTAGTGGAGAAGGTCTACGTGAGACCGGGAGACACCATAAACGTAGGCGATAAAATCGCTTTAATTAGGTAGGGGGCGCTTCTTAAATTCTGTGAGGTATTACGTATCCCTTACTCTCCCTCCCACCAACAACCACGTAGTACTCGTTATCCGGTACCGACTTCTCAAGCATTCCGAAAATCCTTAATGTCCCTCCCCTATACAAGAGGTAATTGTATTCTGCCTCGTAGCTTATTACCTCCTTAATAGCGGGTCCTTCAAGAACCCTAACTACCTGAGTTCTCGACGGGTAGAAAAGGGATTTACAATCTCCTCCAGCAACCTCAGCTATTAGGTTAACAGGCTTAAGAGGTCTTAGAACTAAGTCCCCGTACCTATACGTCCTCCTGTCAACAAATGTGAAGGTTATTGGCACTCCCTTAAAACACGTGAACTTATATGGCGGGATTATCTTAGCGTACGTCTCAGGCTCAATCCCTAAGATCCTCGAATTCTCTAATATCTTAGATGCTACCTTCTCCGCAGGCAACTTACTCATCTCTATGCTTGCTTGAACGAATTCTAGAGCTTCCCTACAACCGTATATCACTAAATCAACGTCTGAGTGAGGTCCGTGAATACGTGCGAGAATAGACCCCGTGACACCCATGCAATTAACGCTGAGCCCCGTCACGTCACTAACAAAATCCGAGACCTCAACACTAACCAGCTCCACAAAATCTTTGACGTGTTTTCTTAATTCCCTCAACCTCTCCTCAGGCTTAAGCCACTCCAAAACCTCTGAGACCTTAACCACCGGTATTGAGACCCCTAAGGTCGGGTCATGAAACCACGCACCCACCCCCGAAGACACGCGCAGGACTTCCTCAACACTATATTCCCTTAACACCCTCTCATAGTAAGTACCCCTCCCCCTCCAAGGGGTGGGCTTCCTCGAGGAAACGTATTTAAGGTAAGCTACTATCAAGCCCTTAGGATGCGTGTTCCCGACGACGACGTGTATTCTGTTATCTCGATCAATTATTAAGTCGTGGTCTAAGAAGCCCCTAACGTCAGACGGTTCGCTACTAATCATCTAAATCATCCAGTCCCGCATCATCACCAAGATATGTTCGATATCGCAGGTTATAACTCTGAGGCACACAATATTTTTAGGTTTAGGAGATGGAGGAATTCAGCGTTACCGTAGCTGGAGGGTTCCTAACCACCTCATTAGAGTTCGTTGAGGGTCCTCTCACCTTAGTCATCGATGAAGGCAAAATACACAGCATATCTCGAGGGACTGGAGGTGTTCTCGACCTACGTAGCTACGTAGTTATGCCCCCGCTTGCGAACATGCACGTACACATACTAGATTACGTGAGCCCCGAGATCGGCTGGGACCTAGATATTGACTCGGTCGTCGGGGAGCCTTACGGGCTTAAGTACTTAGTACTTAGCAGAGCGGGGATCAACTCACTGAACTCGGTAATAGATGAGGCCGTGAGCTTGATGCTGAGTTCAGGGGTGGGTTACGTCGCGGAGTTCCGTGAGTTAGGGGTTGGGAGCCTTAGGCTAGGTACCACGAAGCTCAGAACCCACTATGTTCTCGGCATGCCTTCAAAGCATGTGGGGGTAGGCCGTGAAATCGAGGAGATAATCAGGTACTCCGATGGGGTCGGTATTTCGTCACCACACTACTTCACGTCAGAAGACTTAAGAATTATCTTCGATTTAGCGAGGGGTTCGGGCAAGATAATTCATTCACACGTATCAGAGACTAGGGAGACTAGGGAGGAGGAGGATTTAGAGAAGCTTCTCTCTGCCGGAAAGCCTGACGCGCTGATCCACGGTGTTTGGTTGGGTTCTGAAGAGCTTCAACTACTTAAGGACCTGAGGATCACGTTGGTCTTATGCCTCAGGTCTAATCTATGGTTTATGTCTGGGTTACCTAAACTGAGGAACATATATGAGTTAGGGGTTGACATAGCTTTAGGTACGGACAACTTAGGCTGGATAAAGCCTGACCTGTGGAGGGAGGGCGAGCTACTTTTACTGCTTGCTCGTAATGCAGGGATTAATGACCCGGTATGGGTTCTTAAAGCTTTAACTAACGCTAACCCCGTGGGCGTGCGGAATTACATAGTCGAGGGGGGTGACGCAAACCTGCTTTTCTTGAGGTACTCGAACACCCCTCTTGAGAGAGCACATAATAAGCACTTAGCGTTAGTTAAGAGAGGAGGGAGCGAATTCGTCGCCGCTCTAATGCTTGGTGGTAAGTTAATGTATTTGGGTGGTGAGCTTGAGGAGACCGTACGTGAGAGTTTACGCGACTACCTCAGTCGATGGTAAGATAGCTTCAAGAACTGGTGACTCAAGACTTAGCTGTCCTTACGACAAGCTAAGGCTACATTCTATGAGGGCTATCGTCGATGGCGTGATGGTCGGTGCTAACACGGTCATCAGAGATAACCCTCAACTTACTGTCAGGCTTGTCAAGGGGAAAAACCCTGTGAGGGTCATTATTGACGGCTCCCTGAAAATACCTCTCAACGCGAGAGTACTTGACGTGAGCGAGGCCCCAACAATCATAGTAACGTCTTCTACAGCTAAGCAAGAGAAGATAGAGCAGTTGAGGAGCTTAGGCGTGGACGTCATAGTTATTGAGAGTGAATCATCGCTGGTAGACATGAGTAAAGCTCTGGAAGCACTACACGACAAAGGCTTGAGAGACTTGCTAGTTGAGGGAGGAGGTACTCTACTATGGCACCTCATATCCAAGAAGCTTGTGGACGAGCTTAGGATAACCATCTCCCCATACGTGATAGGAGGTAAAGATTCCGTAGCTTTGGTAGGAGGGGAGGGCTTCGGCGACTTGAGTGAGTGGTTAAGACTGAAACTAATTAATTACAAGATATGTAAGTGCGGGGACGAAATACACCTAATATATAAGGTTGCGTGATTTAATAGCATTTCTGCGAGAATTTTCGTTGAGGGTGATGTTAGTGAAGCCCAGAGTCTTCATAACGAGAGAGTTATTCGATGACGTTATGCAGAGGATATCAGAATACTACGATGTTGAGGTCTGGGATAGATATCAAGCTCCACCATACGACGTCTTACTTAGTAAGGTTAAAGAAGTTAACGCGTTAATTTCGCTCCTCAGTGATAGGATAGATTGCGGTCTACTGTCTTCAGCCCCTAAGCTACGGATAGTAGCTCAGCTAGCTGTAGGGTTTGACAACATAGATCTAGAGTGTGCTACCAGACGCGGCATCTACATAACTAACACGCCGGGAGTCTTGACTGAGGCAACAGCCGAGTTTACCTGGGCACTCATATTAAGCACAGCTAGGAGAGTTGTTGAGGGAGATATTTTCGTGAGGTTCGGAGAGTGGTGGAGACTTAAGACTGCTTGGCACCCGAAAATGCTCTTAGGTATTGAGCTAAGAGGAAAGACGCTAGGCATAGTGGGTTTAGGAAGAATCGGTAAGAGGGTGGCTGAGATAGGGGTTAAGGGTTTCGGTATGAGGGTATTATACTACGACCTGAGAAGAGATCTGGAAGCCGAGAGGGAATTAGGTGTTGAGTTTAAGGAATTAGAGGAAGTCTTTAAGGAATCCGATGTTGTTAGTGTTCATGTTCCTCTTACTCCTGAGACTAGGTGGTTGGTTGGTGAGGGTTTGCTGAGGTTGATGAAGAAGAACGCGATATTAATAAATACTTCTAGGGGAGGCGTGGTAGATACTAAAGCATTAATTAAAGCACTACAAGAAGGGTGGATAGCCGGCGCAGGACTAGACGTATACGAAGAAGAACCACTACCACCAAACCACCCACTAACAGCATTTAAGAATGTTGTCTTAGCTCCGCACGCAGCTAGCGCTACGTATGAAGCAAGACACGGCATGGCTGAAACAGTTGCTGAAAACCTCATCACGTTTTACGAAGGAAAAATACCGCCGAACTTGGTGAATAAGGAAGTAACTAGTGTGAGAGCTCCGGGATTCACGTAAAAGATTGTATCGAGTAGTATGTCTAGCGTGACTGATCTCGACGACAATTTATGTTTTAATTAAAACAATGAGATAATGTCGGTGATGAGACTGCATGCATTTTTGATGTTCTTAAGACTTTTAGATCCTGACGCAATAAAGATGAGGAAGGACTTTAACGTCATTGAAGCAATGATCGAGAACTCACTGGTGAAATCTCGTTACTGGGGGGTGAGGAGGTGATGCCGACGTGGGTTCGGTTAAAGTCTGTCACTAGGAGAAAGTCTTTTAAGATAATTCTAGTGTTTTTGATCGTCATAGTAGTTTTGCACGTTGTGCCCGTGCCTCCCGTGGGAGAACCGGTCGAGTCCCTAGCCAGAGAACACGATAAGTTCGTAGTAGTTGAAGGAGTTAAGGTACGTTATGTTGAGATGCTTGGTTGCGGTAACTTAACTTTTGTTCTGCTTCACGGGTTCGGAGCAAGCGTCTTTAGCTGGAGGGAAGTATTAAGTAACTTGTCTAACTATGGTAGGGTCATAGCTTTTGATAGACCCGGGTTTGGACTTACGGAGAGGGTAGATCCAGCCTCACTAAGCTTCAACCCCTACACGGCTGAGGGTCAAGCAAAAATAACTTATGAGTTATTAAGGAAACTCAACGTGAGTAGGGCCGTGTTAGTAGGGCACTCGGCTGGCGGGGGATTAGCTCTCCTCATAACGTTAGAACATCCTGAACTCGTGGATGCTTTAATACTAGTGGCTCCGGCTTGGAGAGCGCGGCAGAATAGCTTACTTGAAAACCTCCTCTACTCACTACCTCTAGCTGATAAGTACGGGCCCTTAATAATAAGAGGCTTCGTGAGTCAGTTAGAGCAAATACTCTATAGGGCCTGGTACGACAAGTCTAAACTAACAGAGGATGTCGTGGAGGGATATAAGTATCCTTTAAGAGCTAAGGACTGGGACAGGGGACTTTATTGGTTAATGAAACACGGAGGGTTCCCTGAGATAAGTAATTCGTTAAGGAGTGTTAAGCTACCGATCTTAGTAGTGCACGGAGTTAACGATGAGATAGTCCCGCTGAGCAGTAGTTTAGAGTTGGTAAGTCTATTAAGCAATGAATCAAACCCTAGACTAGTGATGATGAGTGAGTGCGGTCATCTACCTCACGAAGAAAAACCTGATGAGTTCCTTAAGATAGTTGAGGAGTTTATCAAGGAATTCACGCGATGAACACATCCTAATTTATTAAGGATTTTGCGACAATTATATCCTGAAGGTGCGTTCAAATGTACGTGAGGTATGCTCTACCTCTAGCACTGATTACTTTAGCGTTAATCGCTGGCGTAACACCGGTCACAACCCTTACGAACACCGTGGGGAAAGCCTCCGCCCCTAAAGAAGTCTTAAGTTGGTCAAGTTACGTACCTCCCAACGAGACTGAATGCGATATTATTGTGCCAGACAATTACCCTAGCATAAACATATCCGTCACTGCAGCGCAGCCAGGGCAAACAATTTGTGTTAGGCCAGGAGAGTATTTAGAAGTAAATGGGACAACCATAAATAAGAACGGTTTAAGACTCTTAGCTCTAGGAAGACCTGAGATACCGAATGAGAGCGTAATAATCAGGAGGAGTGGCTTCCTCCTGAGAATCCAAGCCAGCAACGTTGTAGTGAGCGGCTTTATCATAGTTCAGGAAGGTAGTTGGCATGGCATAGATATCTACTCAGGCTCTCAAAACGTGTCACTGACGTATAACGTAGTAACAACTACTAACTCTTCATTAACTGGTTATTACGGGATCAGGGTATATAGATCGTCGAACGTTATAATAGCGAATAACACAATATACGGATGGGCTAGTACTTACGGCATATTCGTTAACGAAGCAAGCAATAACACCATAGCTAATAACACGATATACAATAATAACAATGGTATTAGAATCCGCGCTACATCTACCTACCCAGCAAAATATAACAGAGTATTCCTCAATACGATCTTCAACAACACGTACGGGATATACTTCTCTATAGGTGCTGGAGGGAACCTCTCCAACAACGAGATATATCTGAACACCTTCAATAACACGAATAACTACGGCGTGTACGGAACCCCAGGCACTAATCGTTGGTACTCTCCCGTGGAATACACATACAGGTATGGAGACAAGTACTTCACGAGCTATATGGGTAACTACTGGAGCGATTATAATGGCACAGACTCGGACGGTAATGGAATCGGTGACGCACCCTACGAAATCAACTCTAATAACGTTGATGAGTACCCGCTTATGAAACCGCACAAAGAATACTTAATAGGCGTGGAGATCCCGACAACGACTCCTACGGAAACCCCCACCGAAACAACGACGGAGACCACGACAACGGAAACCGAGACGCAAACTAGCGTTATTACAGTAACTCACACCTACATACAAACTGAAACTATTACTGAGACAATCACGAAAACGACACCCATAATAGAGACCGAGACAATCACGTTCACGTCAATATCTACGGAGACTGTTACATCGACTATGACTGATACAGTAACTAGTACGGTAATAACTACAAAAACCGAAACACAAATAGGTACCATAAGTGTTACGGTGACTCAACCAGCACCACCTGCGGAGCTTCCGGTAATTGACTATAGAGTGACTGCTGCGACAGGCGTAATGATGTTGTTAGTTGGGTTCTTACTAGGATATGTTCTCAGAAGAAGGTAAGTAAGCTGTTTCTTTTTGAATAAAGATCTTCTAAGAATCTAAGCGTAAGCTATCTTATGAGTGCTACGAATATGTCATTAACGTTCGTACCAGTATATCCTGTTAGGATAGCTCTTCTCATCTTCTGGAAGAACGTGTAGCTATCGTTATTCATTAAGTACTCACTAGGATCTAGTCCTCTCACGATCGCTTCATCGTATAGTCCCTCATCTACCACGGCTCCGGCGGCTGGGCTTACTCCGTCAATCCCGTCAGTTCCCACGCATGCGGCTACCACATCACGTAAGCCCTTAATAGATATAGCGAGCGAGAGACACAACTCCTGATTCCTCCCACCGACGCCGTTACCCCTCACCGTAACCACTGTTTCACCACCCGCCAGTAGTGCTGCCGGCCTACCCACAGGTTTTGAGTATTGTGCAATGTTCTTTATGATGGAGCCGAGAACCTTACCAACTTCCCGAGCCTCTCCCTCAAGCATGGAAGTCAGTAATAATGTGTTAAAACCCTTCCTCGATAGGATCAGGTCTATGTATTCTAGGACTAAACGATTACTCGCTATAACGAAGTTCCGAACCTTACTGAAGAGCGGTTCTCCTTCCTTAGGTGTTTCAGGAACCTCACCGGCCAACCCCCTCTCAATGAATTTCCTTACCTCATGTCTTAACTCACTCCATAAGCCTCTTCTCTCCAGTATTCTATAAGCGTCGCTAAAGAATGTATTATCAGGTACTGTCGGACCCGAGGCTATGGTGTCTAGCTTATCACCCACCACGTCACTAATAATCAACGTGATAACCTCCCTAGCTCTCACATACTTGAGTAACTTACCACCCTTCACTTTCGAGAGCTTCTTCCTCACAATATTAAGTTCCACGATGTCAGCCCCTCTAGCCATCAACTCCTTACTGATCGCGGATATGTCCTCGATAAATAGGCCGTCTTCAGGAACTTCGAAAAGAGCTGACCCACCACCAGACACTAACGCGAGGAGTAAGTCATCTTCTCTAACCTCCTCACTAAGGTAATCAAGTAAGTGGAGGGAAGACCTCAAAGTATTCGTTCCGGGAAGAGGGTGATCGCCCCTCAACACCTTAACGGGACCTACCCAGCCCTCAATATCAAGCGTTATCACCACACCACCACACAAGAATCTACCGAGCAAATCGTGAACAGCTCTCAACATCTTCTCAGACGCTTTACCAAACCCGATCACGTGCACACACCCGGGAATGAGGGTTTCATACCCCCCGACGACGAGCTTACCTCCTCTCACGCTAAGATTCCTCATAACCGCATCATAAGGATCCGCTCTAGCCAGGCCTTCCTCAATTGTCTCCAAGAGTGTTTCATGGAGTGGTGAAATACTTAATTCCTTAAAGTTTCGAATAAACCTCGTATCACTCATTACCCTCCCTAAAATCTACATGATATAGTAGGTTATAGGTAAGGAGATGCTGAGATCTAGTCAGTCCTTAATGACATTAACTAAAGCTTCTGAGATCTCGCTTGTCTTAACTAATCCTCTTAAACCGATCTCCTTAGCTAACAACGTTGATTGGAGAGGTATAAAACCCTGAGTTCTTAACCAATCAACATCACCTAAGATCTCCCTCATACTGCCGGAACGCTTTATAATACCATTATCTAATACTATCACCCTATCAGCTACCTCGCTAATTAACTGAAGATCATGCGCTACCAAAACCACGGTACCCCCACTCTCAACAAACCTTCTCAAAGCGATCAAGAGCTGAAGACTTCTCTTATAGTCGAGACCTGAGAAGGGTTCGTCCAAGACTAGGGCTTGAGGCTTTAAGATAAGTATTGAGGCTATAGCTAGCCTATGTTTCTCACCAAAGCTTAGGAGATGGGGTGATATGTTTAAAGGCTTAACTAGGTCGACTACCTCAAAAGCCTCCCTAATCCTGCTCTCTATCTCTTCTTTCCTTAACCCTAATCTCTTAAGAGGAAAACTCATTTCCTCGTATAGCGTGCTCGCGAAGAACTGAGCTTCAGGATTCTGCATCACCATACCGACAATCCTTGCCAGCGTAGATGTAGGGGTTTTTCTAGTATCACGACCTGCCACGATCACACTACCCTTGACAGGCTTTAACAAGCCGTTAAAATGCTTTACTAGCGTTGTTTTCCCGGCACCACTATGTCCTATAATAGCTATGAACTCCCCCCTACAGATGTCTAGGTTAATACCCTTGAGAACCCACGGCAGGTTTTTCCCATACCTAAACCAAAGATCCCTAACACTAATTAAGACGTCTTTACAAGGCTTCTCAGATACCTCCGTAGGAATGAGAAACGGTGGCGAGCTCTCGTCAAGACCTAACTCACTTACTACGTTGAGAGCTTCGCTCATCGTTACAGGTATCTTATTCCTGATGGTTTGAGGCTTACGTGAAGCTATCTTATAGAAAATCTCAGAGACTTGAGGAGGCCTCACCCCGGTTTTCTGAATTAACTCCATATCGCTAAATATCTCTTGAGGAGTTCCCTCACCCACGAACTCGCCGTCCCTCATTATTATGACCCTGTCAGCGTGCTCGGCTATCCACTCGATCCTGTGCTCAACCACTAAAAGAGAAAGATTCGTCTCTCTCTTCAGTTTCTCGATCAAGCCCAATATCTTATGGGTACCTAAGTGATCTAGCATCGAGGTAGGTTCATCTAAAACAAGTATCTTAGGTCTTAAAGCAAGCACCGACGCGATAGCCAGAACTTGTTTTTCCCCTGGACTCATGCTGTGCGGGTCTTCAAATTCTCTTCCCCTAAGCCCGATGAAATCCAAGATCTCATCTACTCGCTCCTTAATTTCCTCCCTACTCAAGTTAAGATTTTCTAACCCAAACACTAACTCCTCAAGCACTGTAGGCATTATGACCTGGAGTTCAGGATTTTGAAATACGAACCCTATATGCCTACTTAACTCTTGAGGACCTACATCCTTAACATCCATACCTAAAACGGTCACCCTACCCCTCAACTCCCCTCTTATTACGTGCGGTATCATCCCGACCAAGGTATATAGGAGGGTTGACTTACCGCAGCCCGAGGGACCCATGATGACTACGGTCTCCCCCTCTGTCATTTTCAAATTGATATTCTTTAGAACCCATTCTTCACTAGCTGAATACTTAAACCAGAGATTCTCGATATCAATCAGCGTAGACATAACTCACGCACCCCTCAGGAAATAGTAGGTAGAAAAACCCGTTAATTTAAGGATGATTATAGACGAATACAAGACCAACAATAACAGCAACGCTACCGTGTCCTTCTTACCCCATCTAAGAGTGAAGTAATAAGATCTCTTTGAGTGAGCTCCGAAACCTCTAACACTTAAAACTATGCTTAAGTCCCATACGTAGCTCATCATCCTTATCACTAAAGGAACGAAGATAGGGACTACGTAAACTAGTTTCTTGATAGGATTTCTCGAATCGACCTCTAACCCCCTAGCTTTCTGAACGTCAATTATGTTTTTTATTTCAGTAAACGTGTACGGGAGTAATCCCAACGCTAGAGCGAACATAAAGCCCGCCTTATAGGATAGCCCAGCCTTCGTGACGACGTAATGTAAATCATACATTTTAGTAGTAGTCATGAGTAGTAAGAAAGCGGTGATCGGGTTTACTATGAGGAAGAACTTCCCAGTACCCACTAAGAGACCCACATCAGTTAATCTCACGTTAACTAGAGGGAAGGTAGCGATGTAGTTCCCTACATCCTGATACATAGAGGCCCATACTAGGGTGGTTACCAGGAAAAATATTACGCTGTAGACTATGGTTAGGACGGCTCTCTTAACAGATATCTTAGCTAACGCCAACCCTGCGATAAGTGATGCGTACACGAATACGGAAACAGAACCATCCCACTGACTAGCTATGGAAGCCGCGAAAGCCAGAACAAACCAGAGTATCTTTACGCGAGCATCTAACCTATGTATTACGGAGTCTCTAGGCATGTAAAGCCCTGAAAGAGACATCGTGGACACTCCCTTATATTCTACAATTCCTACAGGGGTCTGAGTTAAAAAGCTTAGTTAATGCTAAACCATAAAACTAAGACGACCCAATAAACGATTAAGAACTAAAACCTTTCACACAATGATATGAATTTTTATCTCCCTTCTTTCAAAACTTTTTTCAAAAGCCTCAACCCCTCTGCTCAAGGGAAACTCAGAAGTAACTAGCTTATCCACTTTAATTACTCCTTCCCTCAACAACTTTATAGCTTTCTTGAAGGGCCCGCACCTACTCCCTGCAAGATTGACCTCCTTCACTACCAACTTAGTCACGTCGATCTCGGTCGGGATACCGTGTGTGGACTTAACGGCTATGACGCCACGCGGCCTCACTATCTCAACGGCTTTCTGAAGTCCTTCGGGGTTGCCTGAAGCCTCAACCACGTAATCAAACCCTGCACCTTCAGGCGTTTCCTTAGTAACTACTTCATTTAATTCCTCGTCAGATAATACTTCGTGCGCACCCATCTCAAACGCTATATTCTTTTTAGGTGTATCAGGTCTCGCCACAGCTACTAGAAGCCTCGGCTCATAAAGCTTTGAAAGAAGTCCTAAAGCCAAGAGCCCAACAGTCCCAACCCCTATTACCGCCACGTTTGCATTACGTGGTAACGGAGCTAATTCAACCATCTCAACCACGGAGGCAAGAGGCTCGACAAAAGCCGCTTGAACAGGGGTTAAGTCATTCACCACGTGTACTAAATCATACCTACTTACCACGTACTCGGCGAAGCCGCCGTCAACAGATATACCTAGAGTCTTCCTGTAGGGACAGTGCGTAGGCAAATCATTCCTACAGTACCAGCACCTACCACAATTAAAGTTTATTTCCGTGGTAACCCTAGCGCCGATCAAGGACTCCCCGCCACCCCAGCTCCTACCTACATCGACTACCCTACCAGAGATTTCGTGACCGAGTATTATAGGTATCTTACCGGGCTTGTACGTACCTTTATAAAAAGCCTTATCGGTTCCACATATGCCCGATCTCTCAACCCTAATTAATACTTGGTCTTCACCTAGCTCGGGCTCGGACACCTCCACTAACCTTAAATCCCTCGGCGAGTATAGAACTAGAGCCTTCATCCTTGATCAGCAAGTAATTAAGCAATTACAAGATTATTAAGGTTATTAAGTGGAAAACTCAAGCTATTTTAAAGTCGTTGCTAGCTTTATGATGACTGAGTGTGTTTCACTGGAGCAGGTGTTCTGACAAGCGCGTTCAAAACGTTACTAGCCACTCGCCTAACGAAACCCTCTAGTTCGTTAGCTAAGAGGAACTTAGTAGGCTTAACTAGCGAGTTGCTCACGAGTAGCACGGAAACTGTTCTCACGTTCCTCAAGAGTCCTAATACGTAAATCACGGCCGTCTCCATATCTACTGCCACCGCACCTCTCTTAACCCACTTATTAACGAAGCCCTCCTCAGTATAGAAAGCATCACAACTCACTATAGGGGCTACTAAATACTTAATACCAGATAAACGCATTTCCTCAACCACGTTCTCCAGCAACTGAAAATCAGGGACCGCTGCCTGAGAGACCGGTTCCTCTAAATACTGATAGAAGATCCCGCCAGAATAGTATGAAGCCCCGGAAGGTATAACCACGTCGCCCAAATCCAGATCCCCAATCATGGCGCCGCAGGTCCCCAACCTAATCAGGACCCTAGCACCGAGCATAATCAATTCTTCCATTACTAGAGCAGCCGACCCGGAACCTATTCCATGAACTGCTAGAGTGACTGGCACCCCCTTATAGAAACCCGTGAAGACGTAGTAGTTTCTAACACTACTCACCAGCCTAGGCTCTTCCAGAAAATCCTTAAGCAAGTTAATACGTGCTGGATCACCAGCGATGATGACTCTCTCCGCGATATCCTCCTTACTACGAACCCTTATGTGAACAGTTTCACTCAAGCACCATCGCACCACTCTAAAAACTTAATAACTTAATAAAAATTTATAAATAAAAACTTATAAACTATGCTTATATTTTATAAGTGTGGTGAATCCAAGTGATAGACCAGTATACATTACTAACAATCATAGGAGTCGTTATATTAATAGTGGGCATAGCGCTACTAGCTACTAAGAAGAAGGGCGGGTTCCTAGCTCTGTTAATAGGTCTTCTATGGCTTTTCACTATGGGGATCTACTACACATTCACTTATACTGGAGTGTATAAGACAGGTCTCTACCCAGTAGCTAATATAATAGGTATAGCTATATTAATAATTGGTTTAGCGGTAGTGATCTACTACTGGTCGCGTAGTGGTGTGTTGAGGAGGTGAGTGACTCATGTCTAAGACTATCTCCTCGGCTTTGTGGGTCTTGGCCTTCATAATAGCTGCGGCTTTCATAGCGTTTATATTCTACATAGGCTTCGACATACTGTCTAAGGGGCTTGAAGAGCCTAATAAATGGATAATAACGCAACCCTTCGTCGTCTTAGGGAGGGACTGGCTCTTCGTAATTAGCGGTATCTTATGGGTGATAGGTACCATAATATTCTTCATGGAGTTAAGCGGTAGGACCTTCAAGGGCTTGAGGATAGTAAGGCAGACCATAAAGTGGGACGCGATAGACGTTTCTGTTACGGCATTATCTGCAGCTGTCTACGGCGGTGCCTTAGCCGCTACTGGAGGAATACCCATCATACCGGGCTTCACGTGGGTTAGACCTGCGAACGCTCTAGCACCACTCTTTGGCATATTATTCGGTATTCCCGGCGCTCTAGGAACGTCCATAGGGAACTTCATAGCTGACGCGCTAGCCGGATATTTAAGTGTGGGGAGCATAGGAGGCTTCATAGGGAATTTCATAATAGCTTACGTACCGTATAAATTAATGAAGGATCACTCCTTCAGAACACCTCGTAGTATAATTGAGTTCTACGTATGGGGAGTCCTAGTATCTAGTATCTGGTGCTCACTATACATTTCTTGGTGGCTCGATTTCGCGGAACCCCTCATAGGATTACCTAAAGGATTTATCTGGGGATTCTTCGCTCCATGGGTAATATTCAATAACTCATTCATAACGGCCATAATAACCCCGATACTAGGCTTCATACTATATCCCCCGATAAAGGCTCGAGGTCTTTACTGGGCTGATAGAATTAAGATCTTAAGCTAATGATTATTTTTAATCATAACCCACTTCACGATTAAGGTTTAAGTTTTGCTTAAATATAAAGTATTGAGGTGATTATCCGTGCTAGTATGTTTGAGGGGGCTTATAGTATCCATGAGTGAAAGATACGGTCTAGTAAATAATGGATTAATTGTTTTCGATGATTCTACCGGACTGATTGAGGATGTGAGACGATGGGATGAGAGAGACTTAGTGAGGTGCGATCTCATCGAGGGTGACGAGCACTCTATAGTGATGCCAGGCTTAATAAATACTCATACGCATGCACCGATGCTACTACTTCAAGGTTTGGGGGCTGGCTTGACAGGGTTTGACTGGTTAAGGAGAATATGGTGTGTTGAGGGCTTGCTAAGACCGGAACACATATACTTGTCAGCTAAAGCCTCAATACTGTTGATGCTAGAAAACGGTATCACAACATTCGCTGATCACTATTTTTACGAGGAGGAAGTGGCTAGAGCTGTTGAAGAGCTGGGTGTTAGGGGTGTTCTAGCTAAGGGTGTCATAGAATATAGCGAACACGCACCAAAGCATACTATCGAGGAATCCGTGGGCTTCGCAGTAAGCTATAATAAGGTAGCTAGCGACAGAATAAGAACGATGATCGGAGTCCACGCGATGTACTCATGCAGTACCGAAACACTACTTAAGGCTGTTGAATCATCAGAGAAGTACGGCATAAGAATCCACATGCATTTCTCAGAGTCCTTACATGAGCTTGAGTATATTAAGAGTAAATACGGTGTGACACCCACAAGCTTAGCGAGGAGGTTAGGCATTCTTAAAACAGGGCCCTTACTAGCTCACGCTACGTACCTCAGTGATGAAGATATTAAGACCTTATCCGAACATGAAGTCTACGTGACTTACTCACCATTCACTATAATGAGTTGGGGCCAGGACATAGCGAGGGTAGGTGAGTTGATTGAGGGGGGAGTCACGGTGTCTCTCGCTACAGACGGGCCCGTAACAGACGGTGACTTAAGCCTATTCAAGCAGATGAAGCTAGCTATTGCTGCGCAGTCAAGCCGTTATAGAACGCCGACTAAGCTTCACCCAAAAGAAGTTCTCGAAATGACTACTAAGAAAGCAGCGAAAAGCTTGGGGATAGAGGATTTGGTGGGGGTCTTAGAACCTGGAAAGAAAGCCGATATTCTGGTGTTGAAGCCTCCTAAAACTAGGATAGTGAGTTTATATGACGATCCCTACACTACGATAGTCTACAATTTAGGAGATGAGAGCGTGAGTGACGTGTACGTTGACGGAAGGAAGAAGGTTTCCGATAAGGTCCCGCTAGGAATAGACTTAGAGAATCTACGTGAAAAACTAACGGATATTCGCACCGAGCTTCTTAGTGAAGCCGCGATATGTGGTAAGTGAATTAATGCTTTTATGCTCGAAGCCGAGGACATCATACCTTGTGAATTACGCTCGCCTTATTAAGGCGAGAGTCTTCATAACAATTTCCACAGGTTTTTTAGCGTTAGTTATCGCGCTACCCATAACGATCACGTCTACACCCTCCTCCACTATCCTCCCAACATCTTCCGGCTTAATACCTCCTGCCACGGCTACCTTAAGTGATGTTTCTTTCTTTATCCTTGCTGCCTCACTCAATAAGTCAGTCGCTCTTAAGCCTCGCGCTCTTTGCACGCTTATCCCTATATGGTACACGATCATGTCTACGCCCAGACGGTATAGTTCTTGTGCTCTCTGCAGAGGTCTTGGGTGACTTATTAAGTCCCCTATAACCAACTTATTGTAGTTACGTGCGGTCTCCACAGCTTCTTTAATCACCTCATCCTCCGCGGTAGCTAATACCGTGTACGCGTCAGCACCAGCCTCGTACATGATCATACCCTCAAGTCTCGGAACATCCACCGACTTAGTATCTGCCACGACGAAACAGCCAGTCAATTCTTTCAGAGACCTCACCGCTAACTTACCCCAAGACTTAATTAAGGGAGTCCCGACCTCAAGCCAGACATTCTCGCATCCAGTAATGGAAGCTATCTCAGCCGATAACTCAAGAACCCTCATTAAATCCGTTAAATCAAGCGCTACTTGAAGTATCGCCGTAATCACTCACCACACATGAAATATTTCCATACCTATTAATATATCTCCACTCCAATAACTCATCAAGGCAACAAGCTCAGTATTTTGAGTAACTCATGTTCTACGCAGGAGCTTCCCTGGCTTAGCTCCCGTACGCTTGCCCTCCCTAATCACTAATCTCCCGTTAACTAGTAGGTATTCCACGCCAGTAGAATACGCGTGCGGGTTCTCATACGTCGCTTTATCTCTTATTGTGTAGTAATTGAATACTACTATGTCGGCTTTGAAACCAGGTCTTAACAACCCCCTATCGTGGAGACCTAGCTTCCTAGCAGGTAATGAAGTCATTTTCCTTATCGCTTCCGGTAAGCTCAAGACCTTAGCTTCCCTCACGTATTTAGCGATGACCCTAGGGAAAGTCCCGTAGTTCCTAGGATGCGGCATACCCTCACCAAACCTCATGACACTACCATCACTCCCTATAGCTACTAGAGGGTGTGACACAGCCTTAACAACGTCCTCCTCACTCATAGTATGTATCACCACCCCGGTCAACCCCTTATCTTCCACGAGTAACCTAGCTATAGTGCTTATCGGGTCAACACCCCACATCCTCGAGACCTCATCAATGCTTCTCCCTAAGACCTCCGGGTGGCTCTCAGAGTATGAAATCCTTATCTTATCCCAATCAGCATGTCCTTCCTCAGGTATGCCATATCTCGATAAGAAATCCCTCAACACATTCAGTAAATCAGGGTTCCTTAACCTCTCAATCATTTTCTCAGCACCCCCCTCCCTAACCCAAGCTGGTAACAGAGCTTCTAGGCCTGTGGAGCTGGCTGTGTATGGGTAGGCGTCAGCGCTGAAGTCATAGCCCCTCCCAACATACTCTTCAATCAAGTTTAAGACCTTAGCGACACTCCCCCAAGCAGGGGGTCCAGCAGCTTTAATGTGAGACAATTCAAGACTGACACCGCTAGCTAAGCCTATCTGTATTGCTTCAATAACCGCGTCTAAGAGTCCCACACCCTCATTCCTCATATGCGTTGCGTAAACACCACCATACCTTGAAACAACCTTAGCTAACTCAATTAACTCGCGCGTATCTGAGAACATCCCTGGAACGTAGATAAGTCCTGAAGACATCCCGAAAGCACCTGCATCCATAGCTTCAGCCAGTAAATACTTCATCTCATCCAGCTGCTTTTCTGAAGGCTTAACCTCACCCACACCTAAGACAGCACTCCTTAAAGTCCCGTGACCAACCAAGACAGCCACGTTCAAGCTCTTCTCAAGCGCCTCAAGACGGGCAAGATACTCACTAAAAGAACGCCAAGGTATCCCACCGACTTCCTTAATAAATTCCCTCTCGCTATACTCTAGAAACTCCCTATTATTATCCGTTAGCGGGGCAGGAGAATACCCGCAATTACCTACCACTACGGTAGTAACCCCCTGAGTTACGTAATTATCGGCCGTGGGAACCACGAAGATACTGCTATCACTATGGTTATGAAGATCTATGAAGCCTGGAGCAATAAAAAGACCTTCAGCATCAACTACCTCCTCAGCTCTCTCAGAAGTTAAATCACCTATCTTAACTATGACGCCGTCAGCAACACCTATATCTTTCCTCCACGGCGGTGCGCCAGTTCCGTCGATCAAGAACCCCCTCTTGATTATGACATCATACATGCATTAAATCACCTCATAAATAATTTTCAATGTTTAAATTAAAACTTTAACGTAATCAAAAACGTGGTTAAAATGACTTAAGCGACCCACTCATCTAAGATCTAATAAGTCGAAATGACGTCAAGGACTTAATGAAAGTTTATTAATCTTAAAATGAGTTTTCCTTGGTGTATCAGTAATGAATAATAGGGCGGTATCCAAGCTTGTTGTCGCCGTATTAGCTCTGGTAGTAGTTATTGCTTTGGTATCTGTATACTTCGTGTTAACGCCTCAGCCTACACAAACCCCTACTACTTCACCTACAGGAACTACTACCCCGCAACTAAAGAGGACTTTAGTTATCGCCATACCTGAAGAGCCTATGGGGCTGGACGTGCAGCAAGTGACTTGGTCTAACGAAGTTCACGACTTGATCTTCCAGCCTCTGGTCGTGCTCGGCCCTGACATGAACATAGTTCCTGATCTAGCCTTAAGTTGGGAGGTTTCAGAAAACGGTACTGTCATAATCTTCCACATACCTGAAGGAGCTAAATTCTCTAACGGCGACCCGCTTACCGCTGAGGCAGTCAAGAAATCCATTGAGAGATATAAGAGTATCTCACCATATGCCGAAGACTTCGCCGACGTTCAGGAGATGGTAGTGTTAGATACGTATACCCTCAAGTTAATTCTTAGTAAGCCGGCACCATATCTCTGGGCAGTACTCGTAACTAATTACGGGGCACCCGTCAACGCTAAGGTAGCGGAGGAGGTTGGTAATGACGCCTTCAACAGGCTCCCGATAGGTAGCGGCCCCTACAAAGTCAAGGAATGGGTTAGGGGTTCACACGTAGTCTTGGTGAGGAACGACAATTACAGGACGAACATGCCTTTCGTAAGTAATAAAGGTCCTAACCCATACATAGATGAGATAATAGTAAGGTTCATACCGGAAGACCTTACTAGGATAGCCGAGCTTGAGGCAGGCCGCGTAGATATCGTTAGAGGAGTGCCTTTAGACGAGGTCAAGAGACTTAGAGAAAACCCGAACATACAGCTCTACGAAACGTTATCGCCAGGCATACACTACATAATGGTCAACGTGTTAAAGGAGCCTTTGAATGACGTCAGGGTGCGTCAAGCAATAATGATAGCTCTAAACAGGAGTGAGATAGCTACCGTACTAGATAATAACGTATTACCCTGGTACTCGTTCCTCTCACCATCGCAGATATGCTATAATAAGTCTGTCGAGAGCTTAGCTGAGAGTCTCTACTCACACGACTTAAACAAAGCGAGGGAACTCCTTGAGGAAGCTGGTTGGGTTGACACAAACGGGGACGGGATAGTCGATAAAAACGGTGTCCCGTTAAAACTCACCCTGCTCTCACCGACAGACGACCCGGCACTCAAGAAATCCGCGCCATTAATACAAGCACAGCTAGCTAAAATAGGCATAAGTATTGAGATCAAGGAGTACACGTATGATTACATAAGAGACCTGACTAGCGAGTGGAATTTCGAGTTAGCTTTGAGGAGGTTTTCGTGGGCTGATCCAGACATACTCATATACTTAGTTCACAGCGAATACGGCAATTACACGTACTCAAACCCCGATGTAGATGAGTTGCTGGAGCTGGGTCGCTCCGTAACCGACATGACTGAGAGGACCAAGGTTTACTCTAGAGCGCAGGAGATATTGTTGAGGGATCTTCCACTAATACCTCTCTTCGTACTCAAGGAGTACACAGCAGTCAACAAAAACGTCAAAGGATTGCTTGTACTCCCGCCTTACGGCACTCTCATAATAAATGACGTATGGATAGAGCAGAAGTAGTCACCAACATAGGCGTCTACGATGGGATTACTGACATACGTGGTTAAGAAACTCCTAATAGGAATCCCGGTTATCTTTGGCGTAACAATAATTCTTTTTTACATAATGTACATGTTGCCCGGAGACCCTATAAAACTCCTTTTAGCAGGAGAGAGGGTGACTCCAGCTAAGATAGAGGAGTTAAGAAGAGCTTGGGGACTTGATCAACCAGTTTATATACAGTACTTCTACTGGCTCTCACACGTCGTTAGAGGCGATTTAGGTGTTTCTATAGTTACTAAGGAGCCTGTTACCTTCCTTATTTCTCAGAGACTACCTTACACGTTGGCGTTAATGTTGATCTCGACTTTACTATCTTACACTATCGGCGTCGTATCGGGGATCCTGACAGCGCTGAGGAGAGGTACTCTAGTGGATAGCGTCGTGTCAATAGCTGGGATCGTCGGCTACTCAATACCTGGCTTCTGGTTCGGCTTAATGCTGATGTTAGTTTTCGGTCGCTACCTGCAACTCCTGCCAATATCTGGTTATGAAGGGCCGCACTCCCTGATACTGCCAGCATTATCTTTAGCGCTCCCCTCATCAGCTTACGTGATGAGGCTTACGAGAGCGGAAATGATTGAAGTACTTAATGAGGATTATATAAGGACTGCGTGGGCTAAGGGACTTAATGAGAGAAGGGTATTATTAGTTCACGCACTCAGAAACGCGATGATACCGGTAGTCGTCATGTTCTTTCTCGATATACCGTGGCTGATAGGGGGTGCGGTAGTGATAGAGACTTTATTTGCCCTGCCCGGGATGGGTAGGTTATTGTATGTATCGATAATAAGGCAAGACTACGCTGTGGTTCAGGGCATAGTACTGATAATAACGGTTCTCACAGTGGTCTTCAACACGTTAGGTGATATCGTGGTCGCTGTTCTAGACCCGCGCGTACGCGTGGAAAGAGAGGGCGGTGTGTGATGTGGTTTAATAAGGAGAAAATCAGGTCTTTAAGAAGTAACGAGGTATTAAGACTCTTTCTAAAGCATAAGAGAGGTGTGGCGGGTCTCATACTCTTATCCTTCATGCTATTCATAGCGTTGACAGCTGACTTCATAGCACCTAAAAGGTTTGACGAGGTAGATCCTTCATCTCGACTACTGCCGCCATCTACGGAGCATATTTTCGGGACTGACCAGCTAGGTAGAGATATCTTCAGCAGAATAGTTTACGGTGCTCGAATAGCTTTATGGGTGGGTTTCTTAGTGGTTATGGTTGAGGCGGGTATAGGAGTCCCTCTAGGCTTGATAGCCGGGTATTACGGTGGGTCAGTAGATAAGTTAATATCAGCAATTACTGACATGCTCTGGGCTTTCCCTCCGATAATCTTAGCTCTAGCTATAGTGACCATATTAGGTCCTGGACTAACGAACGTCGTTATAGCGGTCTCCATAGTTAGCTGGGCACCCTACACGAGGGTTGTAAGAGCTAAGACTCTCTCAATAATGAGCAGAGAATTCATAACTGCCGCCAGAGCTGTGGGTGAGTCTAGCTTAAGCATAATGTTCAGGTACGTCCTACCCAATACCTTAGCCCCGATAATAGTCTTAGCTACGCTAACAATACCTTCAGCAATACTCTATACTACGGCGCTCAGCTTCCTAGGCTTCGGTGCTCAGCCACCAACTCCTGACTGGGGCGCCATGCTCAATGAGGGTAAAGACTACATATTTAAGGCGCCTTGGTGCTCTATATTCCCAGGACTATTCATAACTCTGACTGCGTTAAGCTTTAACCTACTAGGTGATGCTTTGAGGGACGTTTTAGACCCTAAGTTGAGGCTTGAGTGATGCGAATGCCTGAAGTACTTCTTGTCGTGAGGGACTTACGGATATGTTATGAGACTAGCAGAGGCTGTGTTAAGGCAGTTGATGGGGTGAGTCTAGAGATTTATGCTGGCGAGACCTTCTGCTTAGTTGGTGAGACCGGATGTGGGAAGAGCACGTTAGCTCTAGCGATACCTAGACTACTACCCCCCAACGCGAAAATCTTAAGCGGCAACATACTATTCAAGGGCGTGGACCTGCTGAGAGTCAGCGGTAGTAAGTTGCAGGAGCTTAGAGGGAAGGAGATAGCGATGATTTTCCAAAACCCTATGACTTCCTTGAACCCTGTCCACAAGATAGGCTTCCAAGTAGCTGAGGTACCTGTAACACACTTCAAGATGTCGTGGAGGGAAGCGCTAGCTACCGCGGTAAGGCAGTTAGGTAGGGTCGGGATAGCGGATCCCGACCTGAGGTCCAGGGACTACCCACACACGTTTAGTGGGGGGATGAAACAGAGGTCTATGATAGCGATGATGACCACGTGTAAGCCCAGCCTACTAATAGCTGACGAGCCAACCACAGCACTTGACGTCACAATACAAGCTCAGATACTTAAGCTACTTCACGAGCTTAAGAACGAGTACGGCCTCACACTACTGTTGATAACTCATAACTTCGGTATAGTGGCTGAGGTATGCGATAGGGTTGGGGTAATGTATGCCGGGAAGATAGTTGAGATAGCTGACGTAACAGAAGTGTTTGAAGCCCCCCTTCACCCATACACTAAAGGACTGATAGATTGTGTGATAGCTAGAAGAAAATCAAAATCAAGGCTAAATCAAATACCTGGAACACCGCCCAGTCTCCTGAACCCGCCAAGCGGTTGCAGGTTTCACCCCAGATGTGCTTACGTTACACATAAGTGTGTGAGAGAAGAGCCTCAATTAATTGAGGTACGTAAGAATCACTTAGTAGCTTGCCACAACTATGAGAGAGTTGGTGGTGTTTCTTGGAGCTCCTCGTAGTCGAGGATTTGAGGAAGTACTTCGAGTTTAAGAAGGGTCTCTTCGCTAAAAAACAATACGTGCGAGCAGTCGACGGAGTTTCTTTCAGCGTTGAGAGAGGGACTACGTTAGGGGTCGTCGGTGAGTCAGGCTCCGGCAAAACCACTCTAGGGTTAACTATCCTTAGGTTAATTGAGCCTACCTCAGGCAGGATCTTATTCAACGGTAGCGACGTAACACGTCTCAGTAAGGAAGAACTCAAGCATTTTAGGAAGTCTACGGGCATAGTCTTCCAAGACCCGTACTCCTCACTCAACCCGAGGATGAGAGTGAAGGAGATACTTGAGAGACCCCTGAAGATACATAGTAGCGAGGATGAGAAGTCACGCGTTGAGAAAATAATCAAGACTTTAGAGGAGGTTGGCTTAAGCGCGGAGCACTTAATGAGGTACCCGCACGAACTCTCAGGCGGTCAGCAACAGAGAGTAGCTATCGCGAGAGCAATAATACTTAAACCGCTTCTAATCGTTTTAGACGAGCCAACCTCCTCTCTAGACGTGTCTGTTCAAGCACAGATACTAAATCTACTATTAGATCTTCAAAGTAGACATGAATTGACTTACGTTTTCATTACGCACGACCTCCTCACAGCCAAACACGTCAGCGATTTCATTATGGTGATGTACTTAGGTAAGGTTGTGGAGTACTCAACCGTGAAGGAAATCTTCAGCAATCCAATGCATCCATACACTGCCTCCCTCCTATCATCAATACCTATACCAGACCCTAAGTTAAGGGGTAGGAAGCGTGTGAGCGTGGTTGGAGAGCCGCCAAGTCCTCTTAACCCGCCTAAGGGTTGCAGGTACCATCCTAGATGTCCCTACGCCACAGATATTTGCGAGTTGAAGGAACCTGAACTACTTGAGCACAACAAGAAACACTTCGTAGCGTGTCATAGGGCGGGTGAGCTAAGTTTTAGAGAGTTTCTCGCGAACATGGATAGTTTTTTATCTGAATAATCTAGTATTAGCTTGGTGAGTTTAATGGACCTCACTCTTCTCGAGGGTTTCGTTCAGGAAAGACTAACTAAGTATAAGTTTCCAAGTATGAGCATCGCTTTATTGAGGGATGATGAAGTAGTTTATTCTAGAGGCTTCGGTTTTCGGGACATCAGTGAGTCACTTCCAGCAACCCCTAACACCAACTACTGTATCGGTTCCGTGACTAAGGCTTTTACCGCAGCAGCGATCATGCAGTTAGTTGAGAAAGGCTTGATAAGTCTCGAGGACCCTGTAAGTAGGTTTGTTGACGTCATAAAATCTGACGAAATAAAGATTCATCACCTGCTCTCACATACTTCAGGCATACCTGCTCTAGGCTACGCTGAAGCGTTAATAGATAGTTATTACGGGTTAAGTAATTACTGGCTACCCACAGCTACCCCGGAAGACGTGATAAGCTTCATGAGAGATTATACTAAGTGGTTCCTCCACAGACCTGGCGAGAGGTGGTTCTACTTAAATGAGGGTTACGTCTTACTAGGTAAGATTATAGAGAGGGTTAGCGGGGTGAGCTATGAGTCTTACATTAAGACCAACATACTAGATAAGTTAGGGATGAGGAAGAGTTACTTTACTAGGGAGGAGTACCTGAAAGATAATGATAGAGCAACACCATATATCATAAACAAAGAGGGCAAGCACGTTAAGGTAGAACCCGTCTTCGGGATCTCGGCTGACGGCGGTTTATTCAGTAACGTGATCGACTTACTCAAATTCGTTAAAGCCTTGATTAACAAGGGCGTTCATGACGACGTGCAGATCCTCAGTAGAGACTCGGTTGCCTTAATGGAGAAGGCCTTCACTAAATTACCTTATGAGACCCCAGTAGCGGATTCCTACGGTCTCGGCTTAATAATACGCCACGACTTCTTCGGTCGTAAGTTAGTCGGTCATAGCGGGTCTGTGCTGGTCTACACGGCTTACGTAGGTTACGTGCCTGAGGAGAGGGTAGGTGTGGCTATCTTATCTAACGCGTCGGGCTACCCACTATCCCTTATCGGCGGGTACGCACTAACCATATTACTAGGGAGGGATCCCGAGAAAGAACTCCATTACGTGTTAACTGAGAGAATGTATGAGAAGTTAGTGGGGACCTATAAAAACTATAAGGAATCTGTTAGAGTACGTGTTAAGAGGGATGGGGATATGCTGTTCATGGAGGAAGATTCTAGTGATTCAAGCCCCGTACCCTTAGTACCGGAGAAGATATCAGGAGATTACGCTCTGTTCAAGATCTACACTCTAGCTAGTAAGATCCCCGTAGAGTTCTATATCAAGAATTCAGGAGAGGTCGTGATGATATACGATAGATACGAGTTACTAAAAACGAGCTGAGATTGATTTCAAAAATACTGGATTTTCAGATTACTTAATCCCTTTAAGGTAATTATAAGCTAACAATGCGTGCAACGCTGTCCCTAACCATAACACGTCCTCATCCACGTCGAATTTTGGGTGATGATGCGGGTATATTATGCCTTTCTCCTTATTCTTTATGCCGAGTGATATGAATGCGCCGGGGACTTCCTGAAGGTAGAATGAGAAATCCTCAGCACCCATAGTCATTAATGCTTCGGAAGTCTTCGTTATCTTACTAGCTACCTCCATGACGAAGTCGGCTAGTTCCGGGTTGTTGATTACCGGTGGGTAGAAAACCTCACTTAACTCCAGGGTTCCGTCACATTCCCACGCTAGTGAGTAGTGCTTGACTATAGACTCTATTCTGGCTAATACCTTATTCCTCACGTTAATGTCAAACGTCCTGAGAGTCCCGCTGATTCTCACCTCATCAGGTATCACGTTACTTGCTTTACTGCCTTCAAACTTAGGTGTTGTTATGACGACCGGCGTTAACGCGCCCACATTCCTAGTGACTATTTTCTGTAGAGCGTTGTAGATGTCAGCGGCAGGGGCTGTAGGGTCTCTAGTTAGTTCTGGGTGTGCTGCATGACCCCCCATACCCTTGATCCTTATTATGAAGGAGTCTGCTGACGCGCACATAGGTCCTCTTCTAGTGGCTATGGTGCCTGCCGGCAGGTCAGACCAGACGTGAATACCGAATATCGCGTTGACGTCTTTCAGATATTCCTCCTCAACTATTTTCTTAGCCCCACCACCTCCCTCCTCAGCGGGTTGGAAAATTAGTTTGACGGTCCCTCCTAAGTATTCTTTAATACTTGAGAGTATTTTAGCCGCACCTAACAACATGGCTACGTGAGCGTCATGACCACAAGCGTGCATTTTACCGCTGATCCTAGACTTATAAGGTACCTCATTCTCTTCCTGTATTGGAAGAGCGTCCATATCAGCTCTTAAAGCCGCAACACGATTCCCACCCCCCTTAATGAAACCTATCACCCCCGTCTCAGCAGCCCTAACGTACTCAATACCCATGCCCTCTAACTCCCTCATAATAAGCTCCGAAGTCCTAAACTCCTCAAAACCTAACTCAGGGTACATGTGGATATTCCTCCTCAAACCAATCACGTAATCACTTAATGACTTAGATAGCTCAATAATCTTAACCTCAACAGGATCTAACACCATACTAAACACCTACTAAAGATAAAGAATTCCTGATAAAAACTTTTCACGAATGAAGCCTTTGATATGACCTGGCGCATGAAGAACTCTAATTTCTAGGTCTTTACTAATCCTCACTGACCTCCTCCCCGTCCTGAAGGGCGGGGCTTTCAGTTGTAAGTAGGGGTGAAGCATCAATACCCACGAAGTAGTGGATATTAACGTCGCGATTAGTAGTAGCGGCGTGTCAACGCGAACACAAGCACCAGCACCATCAAGTACTGACTAGATACATCAGCTTTCAAATAGAAAACCTCACTCATGAGTTTCTGACCCCAAGCAGATCGAAAAGATAGCACGAGACCCTTAGCGGGACCTTCACAATTCATGGTGGGGAGGAGGTTAGGTTAAAAAATATTGAAGTGTTTAAAATGTTAGCTCAGAACCTGGTTTGAGGGTTCTTAGAAGATAAAATTGTCTTTACTTTCATGAGTTCACAACATCTTCTTCTGCTCCCCAACGCTATTCACTATCTCCTTAACCTCATCTCTAGATAAGAGACCCATATCAGCAAATCTCGTCAACGAGACCTCTATCCTCTCTAACGAGACGTTGGTGAGGAGATTCTTAGCCTCGAGTTCCGACCTCAACTCCTCCCTATCTATTAGGTCTTTAGACCATGACAAGTACTTGCTCAAGCCTTCAACCACGACTGAACGGATTTTCGGGCCCAGCCACCCTCCAGACTCTAAGATAACCGGGGTGGTTATTATCGAGCGTGAAGACCCGTTTGAAACGTAGGAAGTGTAGATTAAGGGGATCATGTAAAGTCCCTCGCCACCGGAAGGTATTGAAAGACTCACGCTCTCTATTTCCTTCTCTGCCTTAATCAACTCTTCCCTGTACTCCTGGAGATTACTTCTTATTTCATCGGATCTCTTATTAGCCTCTCGAATTATTGAGTCAAACTCGTTTTGCAGTGCTTCCTTCTCCTGAAGTATCGCCTTGACTTTATTATTCTCCGCCTCCATCAACTCCTCAAACTTTTTCTCAACCCTCTTAACCTCGTTCTCATACTTTGTTTTCTCATTCCCTAACTCTTTCTCAAGACTTTCTAAAGTCTTCTTTAACTCACTCAACCTCTTCTTCAAATCTGAGACGTCTTTCCCGTAGCTCTTTGCTTTCTCAATTTCTTCCTCTAGTTTCTTCACATTGTCTTGAGTTTCCTTAATTCTCTTCCCGATAGCTTCTATGTTCGGCACATACCTTTCCCTTAGACCCGCTAATTCCTCTTCCTTCTTTTTCCTCAACTCCTCAACATTCTTCAAAACCACTTCCCTAACCTCCTTTATTTTCTGGTCTAGCGCGGCAATCTTTTCCTCGTACTCTTTCTGGACACTCACCTTCCAATTATCTAGGAGTTCGTTAATCTTTCCCACAACGTTACTTACGTAGCTTACTAACTCGTTGATTAAATTAAGGGTTTTCTTTATCCTATCCGAGACTTCAGCATAGTTCACGCTAACCCACGGGATCTCTATGGAGGGGAGGCTGTAAGTGGTTGTGTAATTTAGGAGTGTCTTAAGATCATTCACGAATGAAGGGTCTGAGACAACGTTTTCTAATTCCACAACCTCCTTAACGACGTTCTTACCCTTCGCAACCTCCTCTGTTATCTTATCTATCTTAACCATAACGTCTAGGAAGGCCTTACCTGAACTAGCGGCTAGTTCTACGAGAGCAGAATCTACCAATTCTTTCTTCACTACGTTGAAGGTTACTGTTAGCTTGCTCTTCTTCAGCGGGTCCATCAACACCGCGCTCCCGCCAGAGTAAGAAGTTAATAATACTGGGTAGAAGACTAACGCGATATTCTTGATCCTCTCGCCCTTCCTCCTTAAAATACCAGGCTTTTTCCTCTCGCTCTCCGACCAATAAACAGCGAATCCAGCAACCTCATCATCACCTAACTTCTGGTAAGACTCCGCAGTCTTCCTGAGAAGGAATGGTAGGTAATTCTTCTTTAAAGAAGACTCACTAAACCCCAGCTGTATCACCTCAAAGTATTATACTCGCAAAACAAATTAAACTTTACTAAACTTCGCGATCCCTAAATTCATTCCCTACTACGTTAATAACTCGTACAAAGCCTATCCTAACACGTGAAAAGCTTATTTTTACTGTTCTATGTTTTAGTTTGGGGCCCGTCGTCTAGCCTGGTTAGGACGCCGCCCTCACACGGCGGAGGTCCGGGGTTCGAGTCCCCGCGGGCCCACTAAATCATTGCCATGAGCTGATTCTAAGGTTCTAGACTATTCTTTAGCGTTTGTTCCTCTCTGTTTTATTAGCGTCGTTATAGCTACCGCCATTATTATCGACGCCCCCACATACTGGATTGGGTTTAGGCGTTCGCTGAGTATCGTTCTTGAGAGGATTAGGGATACTGCCGGTTCTAGCGTGGTTATTAATCCCGCGTATACGGGGTTTGTTGTCTTCATTCCTTCGTAGAAGAGGATTACCGCGATCCCCATGCAGGCTACGCCACCGTAGGTTACGTAAGGTATTGAGTTAATGTTTAAGGCCAGCCCATCAGTGAAGAACACCACGATAGTCAGGGTTATAGCTGCTGAGAGAGTTGATTGGACTACGATCTCGTTTCTGCTAAATCCTCTCGCGTAGAGTTCTCTAGGTATTGTTAAAGTAGCAGAATATGTGAGCGCTAGAGCTAGGCCTACCAAGAAGCCAGGTGAGGAAGCCGTGGTGAGTTCAGGGTTGGTGGCCACGTAAGCGCCTAGGAAAGCTAGTAATGAGAGTGTTAACTCTGTAAGGCGTGGTGGCCTGCCCCGACGCAAAGACTCGTAGAGAACGACCATTAATGGAGCTACGTATATGAGTGCTGACGTGAGACCAACTCCATTAACTGAGATAGAGATTACGTAAAGTATCCTGAAAGAAGCTATTACTGAGAAGCCGTAGAGGAATAAGTATGGGTTAAGCCGCTTCACCCCATCCCTCAACACAAATAGCAGGAAGCACGAACTAACCAATAACATCGCGTGCGCTATTTGAAGACACGTAAGACCAGAACTCCTCGAAAAAGCAACAGCAATACCGGTAGTCCCCCATAAAACAGCCGCTGACGCAACTAATAGAGGTCCGAAACCACCGCACATCCCGCTGACCACGAGAACTTCATTGAATGAAATTATAAATTAAGGTTCATGAATACATTGAGTAGAATTTAATGTAGTGGGCCTAACCTCTTTTATCTTATTACTCGCGGGAAGCAATCTTACGGTGATTAATATGCAAGAACTTGAGAAAACCCCTACTAAGGGTAAGAATCTCCTCCCAATAGTGTTAGGGATAGGCTGTCTCGTATTGTTAGTTGGCTTAGTAATTACCCTAGCTTACTACTCGACTGTATTAAAAGATAAAGATGCTCAGATACGGGAACTCATGAATCAGAACACGCAACTACAGTTATGGTTGCAAGAGAACACCACGTATTACAGGACCCAAATAGAGGAACTCAACACTAGAATAACTAAGTTAGTGAACGAGACTGAATACTTAAATAAGACAGTAGCTGAGCTTAAAGCCCCACAACTACATGAAGTAGGTTTTGAGTGGGAGAAACACGAACCAGCGGTCGGCCAGCATTACATGCGTGTTAAAGGATCAGTCTTTAACTCAGGAGTTTACACAGCTAAGAACGTGCAGATATACATTTGGCTCTACGACGACAATAACACGTTAATCGCGAGCCAGCTCATTTACTTAGGCGACATCCCCGGGAAAACATACGTGAGCTTCAGCATGAACATATACTATAGCGGTCATTGCGCGAACTACACATACAAGATCGTGTACGAATGAACAAGACCCTCAAACAGATAAGCAAGCGCCGAAAGTTTTTAAGGTAGGTGATTATACTTTTTTAGGGCCCGTCGTCTAGCCTGGTTAGGACGCCGCCCTTACGAGGCGGAGGTCCGGGGTTCGAGTCCCCGCGGGCCCACTAAACGCGTTAAATAAATTTAACTCATTATGTTAGCCAAAAACAGCGGAGAGTATTAAGGAAGTAACTTCGTTTTAGTAAGATTACCCAAGACGTGACAAGAACTTCCGAAACAAATGAATCTGAATGAGAGATCTTCGGGGTTCATTAGTTGTGTAGATATTGATGTTAGGGATTCCCTCAGCATACCTATGAGGTGAAGTTCTCAACTCAGGGTCTCACGCGTCAGCATCCAAACCACGAATATCGCGGTAAGGGACACGACCAGATGTACTTCTATCGACTGAATTGAACTAATTAGGGGTGCTACCGTTTGAAGTACTGCAGCCGATGAGAACAGCACTACGTTAAGAAAAGCAACAGCAGTTGCTGAGTATCTTGAGTCATAACCTTCTTTAGCCATAGAGGCTACTATAATGTGCAGACCTGACGCCACACCTAGAGTAATTATCGATGTAATTAGTAGTGATGCGTTACCTATAAGTGATGAGTGAAGCATCAATACCCACGAAGTAGCGGATATTAACGTCGCGATTAGTAGTAATGACTTCCTACGTCTTAAGACTTTGTCGCTTAAGAACCCCGTAACCGGGCACGTCAACGCGAACACAAGCACCAGCACCATCAAGTACTGACTAGATACATCAGCTTTCAAATAGAAAACCTCACTCATGAGTTTCTGACCCCAAGCAGATTGAAAAGATAACACGACGCCGTAAACGCCTGCAGCACCGATGCTAGTACCCCATATGTGCGGGTCTCTAACCAATTCCCTAATGTGCTTAACAGTACCTCTCACGCCTTCAGAACCCTCAGAACCCACATCATTAGATACAGCAAACACGATCACAGCGATAACGAATGTAAGCACAGCCAGCAAAATTAACGTAATTCTCAACCCAATAACATTTAGCATTACCCTCAACGGGTATGTCGCCAGCAATGCACTGAAGTTTCCGGCCATCAAAGCGTATGAAGTAAGTCTTCCTTGGAAAGCCTTATCGTAACTTAGAGATGATACTCTCTGATATGATAGGAAGGCCACTGACGCTGAGAAACCTATGAGAATTCTGCCGATAATTAATGCTGCTGGACTCGCTAACAACATGAGGAGAGTCCCCACACTCAGTATTGTGAAGAACAAGGCACCAATCCTCTTAACACCGTAAGTATCTAGCAACACGCCCACGAACAGTTGCGCTATCGTATAGGCGTAATAGTAAGCCGATGATAAGAGGGCGAGCAACACATTCGCATTAACGTTATAAAGCTCAGCTATGCTATCTATCTCCACTTTCATAACTCCCGTCATGACTCTGTGGAAGTACACCATGGCATATAATAGGAGAAGAGACCCTAATAGTGTCTTAGACCCGCTATGTCTCATCGTTGCGACAGCCAAATTTGTAGTAACGGATCCGTATTTAAGCAATGTTTCTGTAGTCATATCCGCTAATATTTGATATGTACTGGGGAAATAATTAAGTTATTGACAATTGAGAAGAGTAGAGACCTTCTTGGCGCCTTAGAGAGATTTACTCCGAGTACAGCTTAGGTAGTGGTAATGGACGGGAGACCCGGCCCAGGCTAAACCCTCAGAAAAGGGGATGTAGCCCCAAACCTCCCCGCCATGGGTGAGGGTTCCGCTAAGGTGGGGAGGAGGTCACGTATTTTATTTTTAGGAAGTGTGTTGCGCACGAAATACAGGGGTCGTAGTTTCTGATTGTTTGCTCTGCTAGCCACTGAGTTTCATCTAGGCTTAGCGTCGCCAGCTTATCGCTTAATGCTAGGAGGTCTTCTTCTATGCTTGCTAAGTTCTGTGAGGTTGGCGGTACTATGTTGGCGTTGATTACGTACCCTCTCTCATTTATTTCATATCTATGGTAAAGTATTCCTCTAGGAGCTTCAGTTATCGCCGCACCAACACCTCTCCTCACAACTCCTTCCACGTATGGTTGTTGAGGCTCCCTATAACCACTGATTAGCTCCTCTAGTTCTAAGACCGCATGATATACTTCAGCAGCCCTAGCTATTATTGATTGAAAGCTATTGTGTAGGGGTGCTCCGTAACCGTAAGACTCTACAACACCCCTAACCTCCGGGTCTAGAAGATCGTAATTGTTGTTGTACCTGGCCAGCGGGCCCACCACGTAGTGACCCCTACCCTTGAGCGCGTACCTAAGGGATGTTGAGTACTTCGCCTGCTCCACGACAAGAATATTCTCGAACTCGTCTTCAGGTACGTTAAGCCCCTTATTAGAGACCACCCTACCCTCAAGTATCGGGTACTCACCCACACCCCTAAGCGACACGAGCTCCACATCCCTCTTTAAGTCAGGTATAGGTAGCTTAAGCACCCACTCAAGCAATTCTCTCGCATATTCCCTCACCTCATCCAACCTCTTCAGCAGGGGGAGTAACTCATCCCTACGGATGATTCTGTGGAAGCCCCCGACCCTGCAGGAGACTGGATGAACAGAACGACCGCCCACAACGCTCATTACCTGATTACCCCACCCCCTAAGCTTCATGCCCTTCCTAACTATATCTGGGTAATCCCTAGCCATACTCAAAACAGACTCGTAGCCTAGGAAGTCCGGCGCGTGAAGCATGAGGACATGGAGTACGTGGCTCTCGATCCACTCACCTAGGTATACTATCCTCCTGAGCTTTCTTATTTCCTCAGGCACTTCAACACCTAAAATCTTCTCCAGCGCCCTACTAGAACTCATTATGTAAGCTATAGGACAGATACCGCAAATCCTGGCGGTTATGTCGGGCACCTCATAATACTTCCTCCCCCTCAAGAAAGCTTCAAAGAATCTCGGGGCCTCGAAAATGCCTACCTCAACCTTGGAGACCCTGCCATCACTTAACTCAACGAATAAGTTACCCTCCCCCTCAACTCTAGCTAAGTAATCTACCTTAATGATCTTACTCATACTCCTCAATCACCTTCCTAAACTCTTTAGCCCAATTAGTGAATTGCTTGAAAAGAAGCTGTATTTCTCTAGGCTTGATATTCAGTTCCTTAAAGTGAGTGTTCAGAGCATCCGGCTTAGGATCTATCATGGGGCCGTAACAGCCGTAACAACCCCTACCATAAGACGGGCATAGAGCGCCGCAACCACCCATGGTGACAGGCCCTAAACACGGAATCCTCTTAGCAACCAAAACGCAGACATTCCCCCTCCTCTTACACTCCACGCAAACAGAATCAACAGGTAGTGTGGGAGGTGTCTTGCCCTTAAGTAATTGCAGAATGAATGAGAGTAGTTGATCCTTACTGACAGGGCAACCACGTATCTCGTAATCAACCTTAACGTATTTTGAGGGCGGCTCAGCATACTTAAGCACCTCTATCCACTCAGGTCTAGGGTAAACGTATCGTTTATACTCCTCCGTATCAGCCCAGTTACGCAGGGCCTGTATCCCGCCGGAAGTAGCGCAAGCACCTATAGCTACCAAGACCTTAGACTCCTCCCTAACCTTTTTAATAACCTCGACCTCGTGAGGTGTTGAGATAGAGCCTTCCACGAATGCCACGTCATAAGGTCCTGAACCAACAAATCTCCTAGCCTCATAAAATAAAGCAAACTCTATGAAGTCACTCAACTGCAGTAACTCATCCTCTAAATTAAGGAACTGTAGCTGACACCCATCACAGCTAGAGAACTTATAAACAGCTACCTTCAGCTTCCTCATATCTGATCAACCCAGAAATACCTACTTATGAACCAGAGAGGGAATACAGGGCCGTGCTTACAAACAAAGTATGGACCCATCTGGCAATGACCACATAAGCCGACACCACACTTCATCCTCCTCTCAAGAGAGAGGAAGATCTTGTTAGTCTTAAATCCCCTCTTAAGTAATTCCTGAACAGCAAACCTCATCATTATCTCAGGACCGCATACGAAGGCATAGGACTCGCCGGGATCCACGTCCACGTGCTTTATTAAGTTAGTCACGACCCCAACATTACCTCTCCAGCCATCATTAGGTCTATCCACAGTTACGTAGAACTCCGTGTTAGGGATTGACTCATAATCACTATACTCATAACTAAACATTAGGTCCTCAGGGGTTCTAGCCCCGTAGAGGATAATCAACTTACCGTACATGCTCCTATTCTTAGCTACCTCCCTTATCACAGGTCTTAAGGGAGGTAGACCAATCCCTCCAGCAATCAAGACTATGTTCTTACCGGTCACCACATCCATAGGCCACCCGTTCCCGTAAGGTCCTCTAAAGCCGATCACGTCACCCTCCTTAAGCAATTCGAAAGTCCTGGTGACGGAACCCACGAACCTAACAGTGTGTGCCACAACCCTCGACTCCACGTCTAAGTCGCTGACGGAGATCGGGACCTCACCGACTCCGTGAACGTAGAGCATGTTAAACTGGCCCGGCTTAGGTAACTCAACACCGTCAGGTAGCCTCACGTAGTACGTCCTAACGTTCCAAGACTCGGTCCTCACACGAGTTATCGTGGCTTTTAAGGGAATTAGCGCTGTCATATACTTACCCACTCTTACCACCTCTTAAAACACTCCTCACTGTCTCCCTCAAATCTATGCCTGTAGGGCACCAAGTAATGCATCTCCCACAACCTACACACCCGAACGTACCGAATTGTTTTACCCAGTAAGCAAATTTGTGTAGAACGAAATGTCTGTACCTAGCCCATAAATCAGGCCTGAAATGCCCTCCAGCTACCTGACCGTAGGTAAAGTTTAAGCACCCGTCCCACACCCTAACCCTCTCCGCGGATCCGTCAATTAATGGGACATCCAGCACGTCGAAGCAGAAGCACGTAGGGCAAACCATGTTACAGTTCGCGCAACCAAGACACTTCTCAGTAATTTTCTCATACACCTTAGACTCAATACGTAACTCAAGCTCCTCAGGCAACCCGTTAAGCTCAAACCCTGTTCTAGCTTTCTCGCTGGCGCTACGCATCGTCGCCTCAAACCTCTCGTACGTGGCATCATCGATGGGTTCTACCTCAAGCAGGTTGAGGAGTTTCAGACCCAACACGCTCCCCGCCTCTAACACCAACTTATCACCCAGCCTAGTATATGCTAAGTCGAAGGAGTCCCTAGCCCTGGGCCCAGTATTCATGGTACTACAGAAACACGTGTTGCCCGGGGTGGTGCAGTTCTCCACTATGAGGACTAAGTTCTTCCTGAGGCTCTCATAGTAGTCGTCAACCCCTAAGAGAACCCTGTCAAGCACCTTTATAGAAGCTAAGTCACAAGGCTTTAAACCAAAAAACGCGAGTCTACGCACCTCACGTACCGGGACAACCACATCCCACCCACTAGAAACCTTAAAGAGTGTTAGATAGGGCGGGTAAAGAAATTTCTTAGGTGAGTCAGGCCCGTGCCTATAGAAACTACCTCTAACCAAAGAGTATCTGCCAGGACCCTGAACATCCTCCACACCCTGCGCGAGCTCATCAAAAGAGCTTAATTCCTCTAACCTCAACACACCATCAACTACCTTATATCCTACGACGAAATACCCAGACTTCCTCAACTCATCAAACAAAACCCTTAAGCTATCAACTCTCCCCGCGTAAAGACCTGTTAACGACACCCGTATCACCAGCCCAGGTAATCACGAATCACGCTTAATTCATTAATACATTACATACGTTGAAGTCATTTATAAGCTTTAACCACACCGTTTGTCCCTAGATGTTTATTCTCGTTAGTTTGTTTTTATTTGTTTGTCGCATCTAGGGACTTTCTCCTCACTCACTCCTTCATCGATAGCACTGCTACTTCTGGGGCGGGGTCATCGGGTATCGGGGTTAACGGCACGGACCCCTTGAGAGTCAGCCTGCCTAGGCTTGGAGCATCGCTCCCATCACCCAAGCAGACACAAATCATAAACGAAATCAAGACTTATAAACCTAATCCATAATCATCAACTATGAAACAGCCCCATTAGCAAGGAAGTCAATACTTCGAGATCAAGTTATAGATATAGTCCTTATAGCTCTGGAAATCCGTGTTTTCCTCCCCCACCACGCATTCCTCGTAATCAACTGTTGTCTCATTCCTTGAGCGATCTATAGAGAGCCTTATCCTGCAATCACCTACTTCAAGCAGTCTCTCGTCATGAGTCACAAGTAGTACCTGAGCCCTACCTAGGTTACTCCCTATAGACTCTATCAACTCCCTCAACTTCTCAACCCTCTCGGGACTGAAGCCTAGCGTGGGCTCATCTAATATTAAGACGGAATCCCTCAACTCCCTATTCAAGTCCCTCACAACCCTATTCAAAGCCAGCCTATACGCAAGCCCTAAAGCAGTTAATTGAGCGCCGCTAGGCTGTGAGATCTCGCGTTCGCCGAGTGTGCTAACCCTAACCCTTACGGAGGGCTTGAAATCGCTTACTGAAGCCTCAACCAGTTCCTGATCCTCAAGAAGCTTAATAAAGTATTCTTGGAAATACTCGTTAAACCTCTCGTGCGCTATGCCGCGCACAGTATTCTCTATAGCCTCGACACCCTTGTAAATATGGTTGAGTAGGCAATCCCTGATCTTAGCTAGGAAGGAAGCCCTCAACTCAAGCTTCCTTAACTCCTCACTCAACTCACTATACTCCTCCAACCTCTTCTCCAGATTATTTATTTGCTCGGATACCTCACCTAACTCCTTACTACGAGCGACTTCCTCCTCCTTAATCTTCCCTAACCTCACCCTCAACTCCTCAACCCTCTTACTCATCTTACCGTACTCTTCCTCACAAACCCTAAGCTCCTCCAAGACCTTAGGTTTCTCCGTGACCTCCTGCTCAAGCTTGGAGATCTCGTCATGGAGTTCCTTAACCTGACTTATCTTGGTGATGACGACGTCCACCTCCCTAAGCTCCCTCAAGACCTCGTCAAACCGCTTACTCAACTCATTCCTCATCGCCTTAACATCCTCTTTCTCTACGGAGAGCTTGAGTTGAAGAGACCTCCCAGACCAGAGCTCCTTAACCAAAGGCACTATCTTCATAGCTACCTCACGCACCTCACTAATCTTCCCCCTAATTAACTCCTCGCCGTGCTCGCGAGTAATCGACTGCCTACACAGCGGGCACACGCCCTGAGCCACGACGCTCCTCATCTCCAGAACTTCATTCCAAGCCTCCCTAACCCTGCTCTTCAGGTTCTCTGCCTCCGTCTCCAGCCTGAGCACGCGCTCTAGAACACTCCTCTCGTTAACCTCAATCCTTCTCAGCACCTCATCTAATTCCTCAAGCTTCTTAACTATGTTAGAACGCTCACCCTCCAAACCCAACTTACGTGTCTGGAGCTCATTAACGAGTTTGTCGACATCCCCGACACTACTCAAGCCTACCTCTAATAAGATCTTACTGAGTTTCTCCCGCTTACTCACCAACTCCTTCTCTTCCTCGTTAATCACTTTAATCTTGTTCTTTAACTCACCCATCCTAACACTCAGCTTATTTAACTTAACACTCAGCTCCTCCTTCTCAGCTTCTAGCGAGTCACGAAGCTTACGTAACTCGCCTAATTTCTTATCTAGCTCTTCACGCCTACCCCTTAACTCACCTAGCTTAGCCCTCACCTCATTCACGTTAATCTTTTCTAGAGTCTTCCTACGATCTTCAATCATTTTATTGATATTGTAGAGCTCACTGCCGATTACTGAGTTCTTACCCTTAGCGATTTTCTCGATGTTGTTCAATATAACCATATATCTCTCTAACCCTAAAACCCTATCAACCAATTCTCTCCTCTGCTTATCGTCTAGAGTTAAGGTCTGGTGTATGTTGAATTGAGGGACGTACATGACATTACTGAATATGTAGGTGTTCCTGCCTTTCCTCGGATCCTCTCTCAAGCCAAGCACCTCAAGTATTTTCTCGGTGAGATCTTCTGAGGAGTAGTTACTGCTTGACTCAACCTTGAGCGACTCGTCAGCACGGCTAAGTATCGTTATCTTCCCTCCCCTATCCCCGTTAAGTCTTCTCTCAATCAGTACCAGCTTACCCCTATGATTTAGGAGGACCTTAACCATCGCTGAGGACGCGCCAACCCTAAGCAAATCGTCTTTGTAGGGGCTCACAAACCCTATGAACGGGTCGTTCCCCTTCTGACCCCTCGGCAGACCAAATAACGCGTAGTTAATGCCGAGTAGTATGGAGGTCTTCCCAGTCCCGTTATCGCCGTAAATGACCGTGGTCCCGAACTGGGGGAAGACTATCGTCTTATCAACATAACTCCTGATATTCCTTAACCTAACTCCCAGAATCCTCGTCCTCACTCACCCCACCAAGAACGGCCCTCAGGATAGCGCCACTCTTACTACCTAAGTCTTCCTCCATCTTAATCAGCTTACTATACTCCTCCCCAATCTCACTACCGTAATCGAAATATGCTGGTACGTAGACAGGTACGGGTTCACTAACACTTAAGTCAGGCGTGTAGAGATACCCCTCCCTATCACTAAGACTCGGCAACGCCTCTGCTGGAACGCCTATGTCACTTAAATAAGCTATGTCGGCTCTATGCTTAGTTCTCAAAGCTATTAAAGTATTGAAGTTAGCTAATATCTGCTTCTCAATCATGGTCGCTATCTGCGATAAAGCCACCAAGCCAATCCCGAATTTCCTCCCCTCCCTAGCTAGCCTAGCGAAGATGTTGTAGGGACTTAAAACCCTATCGGGACTGAGGTAGAGGGGTGCCTCCTCTGAAACCACGGCTATGACTGGTTTCTTCTTAACCTCCTCAACACCGGAACGCATCCTCCCCTCAAAAACCCTCCTCAAAATACTGATAATCACCATATCACCGAGAGATAGAGGCAACTTAGAAACATCGAGAATCAGTAAGGAACCCTCATCTAACTTATGCACAACCTCATTAAGATCTAATGAGGCAGGAGTGAGAACAGAGAGCTCGCTACCCTCAACACTTGACCACGGATAAGAGCCGATCTCATCATCTCTCTGCATATCTTTAGCAGAGTTAACTATGGCTTTAAGTAAGGTTATTAATTCTAACGGATTCTTAAGTATTGGTGAGACCTTAAAAACAGAATTGCTATCATCAATCACGCTCACGCTAACCTTCCTCTTACCACCATCCAAAACTATACTCTCTTGCTTCTCACGCCACCCAAGAGTTGATAGGATTAGCCTCCTAAGATCTCTCAACCTATTAACGTAAATCCCTGCGTTGACGAGCAATTTGTAAACACCTACCTTTTCACGTTTTCCGACTCCCTCATACCTCACTAAATTACTAGTTATGAGGGGTATGAGAGCTAGGAGGTTTCCTGTAGGTTCATCATTATCATCAACGAAAACCTTGACACACGAATCACTAATCTTGCCCTCTCCATCTTGAAGGAGTTTTTGAGGAGCGCTTGACTCACCACGTTGCGAGGTCTGAGTCTCTGACGCGTTCTTGATTAAGGTAGCAAGTATTGAAGTAACCTCTAATAACTCGCTAACGTCCTTCGCTAAGAGTTCCACTACGTTAATCACGTCGTACACGTTCACGCTCGCGGCGTCGAAGCTCCCCTCACGACGTAATACAAGCCCCTCTCTCACCGACTCAACTCTCTCAACGTTAGTTTTGAGCGCGTATACGTATATCCTATACGAATCCCTCAACCATTCGTTTAAACTCAACGCCTTACTTAAGATCTCTAAGAAATCCCTCTTAGAGTACTCCCCATGCCTATCAGCTACCACCCAAGAAATACTTTTACTACCGAACCTACCCCACTGAGTTATTATACCCATAACACCCGTTGTCTTGCCGGAACCTGTCTGACCAGATATGAGGACGTGCTTAGGTATCATGTCGTGGAGGCTTAACCTCAAGCAAGCTCTTCTGAAGTATTTCTCAGGCATGAGTTCCTTAACTGAAGCTATCCCCGCTCTAAGCCACGCTAAGGGGACTGCATCCTCCTCACTCTTAGGTATCTTACTGCTTAGCAAGCTCATGATGGATTCAGATTCCTCGTCACCGCCTCTGAGGAGGTAGACGGGGACGTCGAGTGGTGGGGGCTGGCTAGGTCTCATAACCACCTTCTTGGCCTCACTACCTGACCTCACCTCCCTTATCTCGAAGAGCGGTTTTGTCTTAGCTAACATGGTTTTCTCAACACCGTAAGAGTATTGGGAGGCTCCCTCCTTAGCAAGGAATGAGGTAGTGGCTATCGGGATCCCTCCCTCAAACCCGCTTACCTGAAGTAACACGTAGCCAGACCCTACCTTAACGTAGAGTATGTCGCCTATGCCCGGCCTATAATTCTCGTCGGCTACGACCACGTACGTTATCTCATCACGCCACGCGTAAGTGAGCCCGACACGCGTCGCCAACCCAATCACCTATACCCATACCTCATACGAGTTGTTGGTGAAAAAACTTGAACTAAGACGTCAGCCAACTCGTCTTCCAGAGAGCCACGCACCAAGCTTATCAAGGCACTCTCAAACGCTTTATCCTCTTCCTTACTAAACCTGACGACCCTATCAACCTCCATGTAGCCGTAGGGCGGCTCCCCCGTGAGCTTAGACCTAATTCTGAAAAGCTCGTTAACCACCCCACCTAAAACCTCCCTTACCTGAGTAGCTACATTAACGTTGAATCTTACTTCATCACCTACTGAAAGAATAGGTTCCGGTATGTGTAAGTCTAAAACGAATACGTTTTCAGAGTCTGGGGTTAGCGGGAACCTAGCAACGTATACGCCGTTCCTGTCGTAAACAACCCTATTTATCACTCTCACCACCTCCTCTACTAAACCCCTCTTCTTAGGCGTTGATAACTGTTTTGAGAGGATCTCGCATAATGTCCCGCCATTCTTGATGTTAGGGATTGTGTAAAGCCCCTTAGAAATCTTCTTAAACTCTTGAAAGAGTCTGTAACTACGTGCTATTGTAGTAAACTTAGTCGTTTTAGAAAGACCTACGATGCCCCAGAGGAGGTTCTTAACGGTCTCTACGTCAATGCCTGCAAGAGCTGAGACTATGTTTAAGCCGTCCACGCGTCCGCTACCAGCCCTCTCAATAGCGAACCACTTCACTAGAGTGCCGTCCAAGACCACATACCTAACGTTAAACCCGGCCTCCCTAACCTCACGCAAGAGCTTGACAGCGTAAGCTAACTCTATCAATCCCTCAACGTATTTAGTAAATCTAGCGAAGAAAGCTGGTTCCTTCTTGAGGGAAGGTCTCACGAATTCCCTCACAAATCTGTTTATTTCTTGAGACGCGATGACGTCATCGCCTGACCTCTCAAAAAGCAGTGAACCGTTACTCACTGACCTTATCTTAACCCTGAACTCGTACTCCTCACCGGAGGGCTTCCTACTAGAATATAGGATTAAGTTCTCTACAGAGGACTTGCCTAAAACCTCGTTCACGGTCATTAACCTACCGTCAACCCCTCTTAATAAAGCGCCGACCTTCATAGGTATTATGAAGGAAATATCGGTTCTGTATCGACGGAATCCGGGGAACCCAGCGTCCACGAAGCCTACAGCAAAAGACTCGTTCGAGGAACTCATCTCGCGTACTTCATAATACGACTTAAGTACTTGATCTCTAACCCTCACTAACTCGTCACTCTTCGAGCTTAGGTAGTCTTGCTTGAGGTCGTTGATTACCTCGTTAAGTATGTCAACTAGTCTCCCCTGACTCACCGAACACCGCCTCCAACACCTTCATCAACTCCTTAAACATTTCCTCGTAGAATTCGTCCTCACTACTACCCTCAGGTTTCTTCCTACTCAGGATGTTTATGAGATCCAACACCTTATCAGGGGTTGCTGAAGGCCCCAACTTCTTAGCTAGGTTCTCGGCCACAGACCTCTCTATGGTTTCTATGACGTCCTCGCCAGGCCTCACCTCAACCTCCACAGGTCCTCCCTTGGTCTTGAGCTCCGTACTCAGCATTAGTGTTACGTTCTTACTCCTTAAATCGGTCTTTAAAACGTCCGCCTCATACAAGATCCTCCCTAGCTTCTCCGGGTCCACGTTAGTTAAATTGATTAGCAATACCTTGAAATCCCCATGCATATCCTTAGCCAGCCTCTTAACATAGTTTAAAACATCGCTCAAGTTAGAGAAGGAAATACTCTCATTCACTACCTCGACACCGAAGTCCCTCCACACACTCCTCACCCTAGGTAATTCCTCGCTAGGCTCAACAACTAAGAACCTCCTCTTAAACCCCATCTTCTTAAGCTCGTGAGTCTCGCGTAAGTCGTTCTTGTCCCTACCCACCGGAGCACCCGCGTACGCGGCCCTCAACCTGAACTCGTGAAATAGCGGGAGTGGGTAGTGTATATGTCCTAAAGCAACGTAAACCACCTTATCCGGTAAGTTCCTCAACCACTCATCACCTGTGATGAAGATCCTCCCATACCTGCTCTCGAAGTCGCTTGGGTCGTAGCCGTAGAACTTAACGCTTGTGTGAGCTAACACGACGATCGGCTTCTTAACCTCATCTATATTCTTAAAGCGAACCCTGCCATCAACCAGTAACTTAGCTTCCACACCCCTCTTAAACCCTGGCACACCGTAGAAGACGTAATCACCTAACTCTAAAGGCTCTAGCAAGAGCCCCTCAGAAACCTCCTCATGCTTAGTTAGGTGTATTAACCCCGCATCCCTTAGGACGTGGACGAAGTCACTCCCCTTAACGGAGATATCGTGACTCCCTGAAACACTGATCACGTGAACTCCGCTCTCCCTCAACTTCCTTAATTCTTTGACGACTGTCCTCAGTAGGGAGTAATTCTCGAGCTTAGGTCTCTCAAACAAATCGCCCGAAATCACCAAGTACTTAATACCTGACTCCCTCACATACTCAGCTATATCTAGAAACGCCTTAACAGAAGCGCCTGAAAGAGGCTCGCTACTAAACGCACCTATGTGTAGGTCAGCAGTGTGAACAAACACCTACTCTCAACCCCACATTAACCCTTAAACTAGAAACCTTTAAATTAAATTAGCCGAAAAGCTTATATAGGTGCACTAATTATGTCTTATGGTGCACTAACATGCACATACCTGACGGGTACCTCACACCAGAAGTTGCCGGGATCACTCTACTCATAACTCTAGGTATTCTATTAGTTGCGACCCGCAAGATTTCCCTAGAGAAAAAATCCGTAAACGAGAAAATACCCCTCTTCACTGCTTTAAGCGCGGGCATCTTCGTCGCTCAAATGATTGCTTGGCCTATCCCTGGAGGCACTAGCCTACACCTAATCGGCGGTGCGCTAGCCGGAATCCTAGTAGGTCCTTGGTTGGGGGTCTTATCCATGACTCTAGTACTCTTAATTCAATGCCTTATTTTCCATGACGGCGGGTTAACAGCTATAGGAGCTAACGTACTGAATATGGGTATCGTGGGGGTCTTGGTCGGCTACACAGTGTTTAAGATTATTCAAAGGATTAGCAGAAAGGTGTGGCTGAGTAGTTTCCTCGCTGGATGGTTAAGCATGACGTTAGCCGGACTCGCCTGCGGTATCGAGTTAGGGATCTCATGGAACTCCACGCTACCACTATACGTGATGACTTCGTGGCACGCGGTCTTAGGCCTTGTTGAAGGCTTAATAACTGGCGGTGTAGTGAGTTACCTCACCCTCAAATTACCCAAGACTGTGTGGTGGTCTTAATGCTCACCCGAAAAACACTCCTCACTTTAACCACGATCCTACTACTAAGCCCTATCTTCGGTGTTATCCTAGCTGAGGAGCTAGGATATCATGAACCCCTAGATATAGTTGCTGAGGAACTGAAACTAAACGAATCTGAGTTTACGTGGACGCCTCTCAAAGACTATACCGTGCCTGGACTACCTGAGTGGTTAGGCTACATAATCTGCGGTGCTTTAGGGGTGTTAGTAATAGTGTTTGCTGGGTACGTAATCAAGGTAGCTCTAGGGCGACGGGAAATTGAGTTCAGCAATAGCTAGGAAGTTTCTTGAAGCTACCTCCGGTATCCTTGAAGTGATAGACTTACGGGGCTCGGCGAGAGCCTCACCCATCTTTATGCCGATGTCTTTCATCATCATAATCTTAACCTCGTTCACGTCAAGCATATACGTAGTGATGCTCACGTTAACTACCTCGATCGCGGTAGTAGCTAGCGCGAGCAACTTAAGAAATTACTTAAGGAAACTTACGTCTGCTCTGATATACGTGTTTCTGTTTTCTCTAGTAGCTCTAACCCCTTTCTTAATTGACGGGCGCGTAAGTCTCTACTTCTTCTACGTGCTTAGAGCTATGGGAGTAACCAGCTTCTTACTAGTTATGACGACCGTCACAGGCTGGGAAGGGCTGAGCGAGTTTATGAGGAGACTTAAGCTACCTGACGCCACACTAATCCTTATGACATACGTCAAGACAACCACAGTCCTACTTCGCGACACCTCTAAAATACTCTTGAGTAGGGAGGCCAGGTTATTCAGGAAGACATGCTTGAAAGACTTGCCAACATACGCTACCGTGGTAGGAGACCTCATAATCAGGAGTAGTGAGAGAGGTAGGAGAACCATCTTAGCCATGGAAGCGAGGAGTTTTAGCGCGCTCCCCGAAGGATTGGGTTCTCTCAAGCCCTTCAAACCATCGAGACTTGACATACTGGTTTCCTTAATAGCTTCCGCAGAGCTCTTAATACATGTTGTCGGTGGGGTGTCTTGGTAGTCAAGCTGCAGTTGAATGATGTGTGGTTCAGGTATTCCAGAGAGGAAGACTATATCTTAAGAGGTGTGGAGTTAGAGCTGAGGGAATCAGAGCTCGTGGTGGTCAGGGGACCTAACGGCTCGGGCAAGACCACCCTGATCTTAGTGGCTGCCGGGTTACTGAAACCTGAGCGAGGGGAGGTCCTCCTGGAAGGTAAGCCTATATACGGGCAATTACCGCTAGCTAGGAGGAAGATAGGCGTGACTTTTCAAGACCCGGATGATCAGTTCTTTAACGCCACCGTATATGATGAGATAGCTTTCGCTTTAAGACAGCTTAAGATCTGTGAGGATGAGGTGAGGACCCGTGTCACTGAGATAGCTCGCAGACTCAGGATAGAGCACCTACTAAGCAAGCTACCCTACAGACTGAGCGGTGGGGAGAAAGTTAAGGTAGCCTTGGCTTCAGTCTTGGTATACGAGCCTGAAATACTACTCCTAGATGAGCCGACCGCCTACTTAACACCTGAAACCAGGGACGAGGTGATAGAACTCCTTAAAAAGCTTAGGGAGGAAGGGAAATCCATCCTCATAGCCACGAACGACCCGGACATCACTAAACACGGCGTGGACAGGGTTACGAGAATAGCTGACGGCAAACTAATAACTGAGTAAAAATCTCCGACTACTTCCCATTCAGGGAAAAACAGGTTTTCCGTGTCAGGGATGGAAGACTTAACCGGATTCCGTCGTGCTCTTCGCTTGTTCTGGCGTGAGGGTAGGTATTGAGGGTAGTGCTGGGAAGGACTCCTTCATTCTCTGCTCCGCGACCACCTTAGCTTCCTCAAGTATCTTCCTCGCGTCAGGTGTTGAGTATATGCCTACGCCGCCAACACCTATCATCTCGCCAGCTTCCATGACGGTTTCCTGCAGGATGTCCTGTATCTCGCCTAGCTCTATACCTATCTCAGGCAGGGTGTTCTTTATAGCTTCCCTCACATCCTTAACCACTCCTACGACAGGACCTAAGTAAGCCGCTACCTCACCTATCTCTCTTATAGACTCGATCCTCAAGCCTATCTGTTCTAGAGCGACCTGAACCAAGAAGAGGCTCTTAGCAACCTTCCTTAACTCAGCAACCTCGTTAGCGTACATCACAGCCCTAGTTTGATCCTTAGATATTAGAGCGTCAACAACCTTCTCGAAGAGTTCCTTATCCCTAGCCTTGAGTCTGTCTAGGTAGACCTCAAGCCTTCTAGTCATTGAGTTCAGCTTGTAGTGAGCCATGGCGAGCCTGTATCTCAGGGGTTTCTCTCTGACGAACAGGTCCTTGATATGATCACCCACGCTCTTCTCCTTCCCCTTCCAAGACTTCTCAAACTCCTTGAAGCTCGAACCCATATATACTCCACCAACGAATGTCTTAAGACCAAGAAATGTTTTTAAAGTGTAAGGCTTTTTTCATACTCAGAATTAATTGGGGTGTGCTGGGTGTTAGCTAATCAATTCCTGCGAGAATACCTGGACTGGCCCCAGTTAGTTGAGGAAGCGGGGAGTATAGTCCCAGCGAACGCTAGGTCTCTGCGGGAGGGTGTTGAAGGAATCTTAATAATGGGTACGGGCGGTTCAGGGATAGTTGGCGACGTAGTCTACTCATTATCCTCGGAAAGACTTGAGATACCTGTAGTGTTGGTTAAAGATTTCCGGGTACCTAGATGGGTTGGTAGGGGCTGGTTGGCGGTAGCTGTGAGTTACTCAGGCGAAACTATTGAGACGCTCACGTGCCTTAATGAAGTGATCCGTAGGGAGGCTCAGATTGCTGTGGTGGCTTCAGGCGGTAAAATGATCGAGCTCGCTGAGGAGAGGAAGCTCCCATACGTTAGGGTACCCCCCGGAAGAACCCCTAGATCGTCGTTCCCGGCACTCTTGCTAGCAACCCTCAAGATACTCAAGAGTCTCGGGATTGACTTAGGGACGCCGCGTGAAGAGCAAATAATAGAGTTTCTTAAGCGTGAGGACACGTTAAAGCTAGGTCATGAGTTAGCTGAGAAGTTAACGGGTAAAATACCTGTATTCATGTCTTCAACGAAGTACTACCCCCTAGCGCTTAGAGCTAAGGACGAGTTCAACGAAAACGCTAAAACACCTGCTAAGACTGAGGTATACCCTGAGGGATTCCACAACGATATCGTGGGCTGGGAGGCGTGGTTCGGACCCTTCAGCATGGTGATCTTTAAGGAGGTAGGTAACACCACCCTAGAATTCCTTAAGGAGACTTTATTGGGTGCGGGTCTGGAAGTCACTACGTACGAGTTAAGCAACACCTACGTGGAGGAAGTGATAAAGTGGTCTCAAGTAGTTGGCATAGCCTCAGTGATCGTGGCAAAGAAACGAGGTCTAGACCCTAAAGAAACCAAGCACATAGCTAAGTATAAAGAATTCGTTAGGAGAACCAATATATAGGTTGGATAAGCTAATCCTTCACGAACATAATGCTTATTAACCTTTTAACTTAATTATCAAGTGAGGCGAATTTTATGACTGAGCTAAGACCTATGGTTAAAGAAGCCCTGCTATCAGCGTACGCTGGAGAATCAATGGCTCAGTCTAGGTATAGAGCGTTTGAGGAAGTGGCTGAGAGGGAAGGATTCAGGAACGTAGCCAGGTTGTTCAGAGCCATAGCTTTCGCCGAGCAGGTACACGCTCGAAACCACTTAAGAAGAATGTCTTCAGTGATGTCTGATCAGAAAGCTTGTGGTGGCGCGCCGATAGGTCTCGGCAACACCTCCCAGAATCTCGCATTAGCTATAATGGGTGAGGAATTCGAAGTGAACGAGATGTACCCTGCGTACGTAGCGGTTGCTGAATTCCATAAAGACAAACAAGCGGAACAGAGCTTCAGGTGGGCACTAGAAGCTGAGAAAATACACGCCGAGCTATATAGGAAAGCTAAAGAACACGTTGATAAGGGGGAGGACATTCCAATAGAGGGTAAGGTATGGATCTGCCCTGTGTGCGGACACACACACGTAGGACCTGAAGCACCGGAGAAATGCCCTGTGTGCGGGGTCCCCCGAGAAAAATATGTTGGTTTTTAAAATAGAAATATCCCGAACCAAAATTAACTTATTAATTCCGTAGTTATTCTTGGTTAAGGCCTAGTAAAGATGTTGCTAGCTAACTGGAGACTCGTTAGGGAACTCTTAGAGACCGTTGATGTTGCTTTAGAGGTAGTTGACGTTAGGGACCCCCTGACCACCAGGAGTAGGAGGTTTGAGAAGCTCTGTGAGGAATTGGGGGTTAAGTACGTGATAGTGTTGAATAAAGCAGATCTAGTTCCTCAAGCTACGGCGCGTGCTTGGGTCAGGTACTTCAAGGAGGTTGAGGGGGTTAGAGCAATACACGTATCCGCTCAGAAGAGGTTAGGTACCCTCAAATTGAGGAAGATCGTCAGAAAACTTATTGATAAGAAACCTTTAGTAGTCGGGGTTTTCGGTATTCCTAAGGTGGGTAAGTCAACACTCATTAATACCTGGGCTGGCAGACACGCTACCAGAACGTCACCATACCCTGGAACACCAGGTTATACGAGGAAAGCACAGTTATTCAACGTGGGTAGCGGGATATACTTGCTTGACACTCCAGGCATAATACCTGTGGAGGGTGATGAGGTGGAGATCGTCGTCAGGATGAACCCGGTAGACAACATAAAGAACCCTGTCGCTACGGCGGTAAACCTGATAAAGAGAATAATGACGCACAACCCTAAAGCATTCGCGGAAACCTACGACATCAGTAGCTCAGAACCCGAAAACATATTACGGGAACTCGCTCTCAAGAGAGGCTGGGTTTACAAAAGCGATAAAGAACCTTTAATTATCGAGTCAGCAAAGCTAATCATCAGAGATTACTTAGATGGGAAAATAAGGTTCTACGTATTACCACCTAGGGAACGACGCGAATATTAGGTGGCTGATACACGCAACACGCGTTAATGTCTCCTAACTAAGCCGGCCGCGTGAAGCTATACTCATCAAACCTCAACGATCTTCAATATAGTGTTTTTATCGAGGGTGCTCACCGTCAGGTATTTCTCACTCAGCATCTTCAAGTCCTTGTTATCTCCCTGTATCATGACGGAGAACAACCTGGCGTTGGCTTGCCTCAGTTTTCGCCTTAGGGTAGTCACGGAAAGTGTGTCCTCACCATCCGTTATGACTACCACGTCGGAATCCCTCTTGATCACCCCGCTACTGATTATATCGTCACACGCTGTTGTTATAGCTTTGGTTATGTCCGTTCCCCCACCACTCTTGACCCTGGCTAAGTTCCTCATGAGACTCAGGAATTCGGAAAAGCTTGCTTTTCTAGAAACTCTTATTAACTCGTGGGGGGAGCCGTCGAAAAATCTCAAGTAGAACTCGCGTACCTCCCTCCTAGACTTTATGAGTAACGCTATGGCGGTCGCCTTAGCCCACTCTATTTTCTCCCCCTCCATACTACCCGACTTATCTATTAGTAGGTAGAGAGGGCCTAAGGACTTGCTGATCTTCTTATCGTAGAGGAGGAGCTTAGACTCAACGTAGCTTAGCAAGATGTACTCGCGTGGGAAGGCTAGCTGCGTGGGAACTAACCTCTCTAAATCACTTCCTAAGTCGTAACCATTAAACTCACCCCTGTTGAATCTCTCGTATTTTTTCTTAGCCTTCTTGACTACGTCAGGTATTAAAGAGAGAACCTCCAGGATCTTGCTGACGTCAGCTGTCTTAGCTAGCTTTAAGACCTTCTCAGCATCCTCTTCCAAATCAAACTCGCTCCCAGCACCCGGCTGAACGCCTGTCGTGTAGAGACGCTCAAGCTTCTTCATAGTCTCAACCTCCTGCGCCACACTCCTTAAAGACTCTCTCAGAACAGATCTCAGAAACTCGTTTTGAGCGTTCCTCGACTCCCTCGCATTAATGAATTCCCTCTTATCCTCAAGAAACTCCGTGAAGTACTGCAGGATAGCGATCGTCGCGAGCGTGGATATAAATGAGTCCAGTATTGTGTGCTTCTTTATCTTAAGTAGTTCTTCAGACTCGTTCAGCGCCTTAATCAAGTTGTAGTGCAGGTTATCTACCTCGGAACCCTCAACCACTAGTGCGTGAGGTAAGTAAAGAGTGTAGAAGAAGTCCGTGGCTAACTCAGCAGTAATGAATTCCTTCCTCAAGCCTAGCTTAGACGAGAGCTTAACTATCTTCTCCCCCCTATACTGGATGACCGGATCCCCGTAATCAACCCCTAACAAGAAACCTTTACCCAACCTTACCGACCTTCTTGCTGACAATCTCCATGATACTGCTTATTAAGTGTAGCACATCCTCACCTAACCTAAGAACTTGAGAGTCTTGAGAGTCTCTGATTATGTTGATTACTTTAGCTTTAGTTATCTCTAGCTCTCTCTCGATATTCTCGAACTTTGCTGTGACGAATGAGCTCTCAATACCTTCTAGAGACTTAACGTACTGGTATAACTCCCTCAAGTTAGCTCTTATCTCACTTAACTCTCTCACGTACTTGAAGGGGGTCCTCAACTCCTCTGCCAAGACTGCACTAACCTTCTCCACGTCTTCCCAGTCTCTCACTGCCACGTACCTAATAGCGAGCAGGTCCTCCTCCACTGCATGCATCCTGCCACTCAGCAAGGCATTAGCCGCCACGATCTTCAGGGACTTACCCTTACGTCTGTCGGTTAGGTGGATACCCCTACTCTCCAAGGCCGCGAAGAGCCTCAGTAGCTTACCCTCAACGCCGCTTAAGTCTACCTCAAATAACTTCTCGTTAATCTTCTTGATCTCATCTATGCTTATCAGCCTACTGCCGTCATCCCTCTTAAGACTCAACGAACTCTGCTTCTCTAATTCCCAGGAGGCCCTCAGCAAATTCCTCCACATGTCTTCCTGAACAGGCCTCACGAAGTGTCTTAACAAGAACCTATCATACACTGACTGAATCTCGGGGTCTTCAGGCACCTCGTTACTAGCGCCGAAGAGAGTCCATAAATCAACTCTTAATTCCGTGAACCCGTCGTAAAGTATCCTTTCTTGGAGGAGAGTGTTAAGCGCGTTCAAGATAGCTGAGTTAGCCTTGAATATCTCGTCCAGGAAAGCTATCTGAGCGTCAGGCAACTTACCGGCAGTCAACCTAACATACCTCCCCTCCTCAAGGGCCCTAATATCTAAAGGTCCGAAAAGCTCTGAAGGCTCCGTATACCTAGTCAGCAAATACTTAAAGAACTTAGCGTTAAGCAACTCAGCAGCTCTCCTAACCAGAGCCGACTTAGCAGTATTATGTGATAGCAGCCCGTTGGTGAAGAACGAGTGCGTCCCGGGCACGTGGAAATCGTAGACCCTCACTAATCCCTCAAATCGTTTCACGGACTTAACAACGTCCCAGCCGAAATCACTTATTGGGTCCTCACCTAACTCACCCAACCTGATTAATGAAGTTAACTCACGACTCTTACTTTCTGAGATGAACCCTACTCTGCTTAAGAATACGCTTAAGTTCTTCTCTCCACTCACCACGAGCTCGTGGGATTTGCAACCATTCAAGCCCTTCTCACAGTCAAGAATAGAGGATAAGATACCGCTACGTAGCAATAATAACTGAATTCCCTCCAAGAAAGCCCTACTCTCACTTCTTAAGACTAGGTAGGGCTCCCCACCACCTAATACGACTTCAGCGCTCTCGAAAACTCCTCTCAAGAAAGCTTCTGATACTTTGCTAGGTGATGAGAGAACGAGTTTAGGAACTCGCCCACTCACAGGATCACTAAGTAGTTCGAGAAGCCTTACTAGGTACGCGGACACGCACACAAGCATTCCACGTCCTGACGTAACGAAGCACTCATCACTTTCTGAAACATCCTCAACCACGCTCTTTACTTTCCGAAGCAACGCCGTCTCGTTACTCTTCATCTCTAAACCTATCGTTTCCTCGTTCAAGAAACTACTGCGAACAGAGAAAAACCCAAGTAACTCCGCGGTCTTCTCGTCCAAGACCTTGCTGCCTTCACGTCCGTACTTCACGTTGAGGCGATCCACGTGGGGTATGACTGCGTAGTGTTGTGGGGAAGGCAACCTAGTCAGAATCCTTACCTCATCACCACTCCTGAGATTCCTTAACTCAACCCAGCCATGCCTAGTCATCACGGGGTGGTTGGCAGTCCCCCTCACCCTGAAGCCTTTCTCAGTAATTATTTCGTAGGTCTCCCGCACATCATACACGTGAAGCTCAGTAGCTTTACCGGGAGGGAAGACCGGAAAATCAGTAATGTAGATTCCGGGAACTAAACCCTTAGCTAAGTCCTCAACGTAAAAGAGTCTCCCATCATCAGAAGCTACTATAGTGTCCCCGGTAACACATCCGGGCTCCCCGATAAAGATCGCGTGCTCTCCAGTAAGTAACGCGAGAACTATTACTCTAGACTCCTCATCCCTACCGACGAAAGGCTTCCTCAACTCCTCCTCAAACTTCTGAACCCTAACGACTAGATTGTCCAGTTTCAAGTCCCCGGCATCTCCCACATTAATTATATTATGAACCAGAATAAATTGAAATGATTATAGGGTCTTATATGAAGGTGCGTGGCTTACCACCCTAACTAGTATTAATTCACTAAATTAAGGTTTTGTGTTAGAAGATATTGGGGTGTCGACTTGTACGAGGACGTGAAGAAGAGAATAGTTGATGTGATGAAGTATATGGAGGAGAGAGGTCTTAATTACGGCAGGTCCGGGAACGCTAGCGTGAGGGTTAGTGAAGACCATGTTTTAATCACTCCTAGCGGGGTGGTTAAGGCTGAGATGTCTCCGGAGGATATTCTCGTAGTTTCCATGAACGGGGAGGTTATTGAGGGTAGGCGCGCCCCCACCGTCGAGATGCCGCTACACTTAGCGATATACAGAGCTTACGAGTATTTTCGAGCTATTATTCACGCTCACGCACCATACACTAGCGTCTTAGCTGTCGCGAGGGAGCCGCTACCCCCCATCATTGAGGAGATGGTTATATACACGGGCGGCGAGGTCAGGGTCGCTGACTACGCTCCTTTCGGGAGTAAGGAGTTAGCGGAGAACGCTGTTAAAGCCTTAGAGGGTAGATCAGCAGCCATACTCGCGAATCACGGTGTCGTGGCATGCGGTAGAAGTCTTGAGGAAGCTCTAGAAATCTTAACAATAGTTGAGCGAACCTCACAAACATACGTCCTAGCTAAGTCATTAGGGAAGGTATTTAATCTCCCGGAAGAGATAGTGGAGTCACTGAAGACATTCTTTCTTAAAAGATTTACAACCTGAAAGCCCCACTCTCTAAGACGGGGAGGAGGAAGCCAATCCTGACCCTCGTGTTATGTAGGGATCTTAACCGACTTAAGTCTCGCACGAAAGAGTTTTCGAGGAAAATACTTAATGCTCGAGTATTTGCTTTAAAAAACGGTGGTTGTAGCTTGCTTTTTATACAGGTTTGCCCTCAATGTCTAGTAATGGTTTTGGTGGATCTTTCTTCTGCGTTAGTAGTGAGGCTATGACGAATACTGCGGCGCCTATAGGTATTACGAAAGGTCCTGGAGCGTATATGGCTAACCATATGTCCTCTGTTTGCTGGTAGAAGTAGTATATGAAGGGTATCCAGAGAGCTATGTTGGTTACTACGCTAGCTATAGCGCCTGTCCTATTAGCTCTCCTCCAGTATATGCCGAAGATGAAGGGTATGGCTTGAGCGAACAGTATTAAGTACCAAGCTATTTGAGTGAGGAAGTATATTGTAGCAGCCCATAAAGCGATAGCTAGTGAGACGAAGGCGGTGACGATCACCAGGATTCTAGTTAACAACACCTTTGTTTTATCATCCATGCTAGGTCGTATCATAGGTATCAAGTTATTCACGATCACTGACGGAGGTATTATTAATGAGCTGTCAGCACTACTCATTATAAGCGCTATCAAGCCTACGGTGAGTAACGCGAATAGAGGTGCTGGTAGTAGGTTTAGTGCTAATGTCGGTATGATTAGGTTAGGGTCTTCTATCTCAGTAATTATTAGTCGAGCCCAGATACCTATTAATGGCCCTATCATGCCTAGGGTAGCGTAAGTTATTCCGGCGGTGAAGGACGCGTACTTAGCTGTCTTCTCGTCCTTAGCTGCCAGAGACCTCTGCACCAAGTCTTGACATGAGAGAGAACCTATTGCTTGATTCATCCATGAGGCTATGTAGTAAGCAAGACCTATCATGCCGAAATATCCGAGATACTCGAAATTCTCCCCGGGCAGTATGGAGTACGCGTCAGCAGGGATCTGAGTCGTTATCGCTTCCCAACCCCCTGCGGCAGAGATCACGTAAGGAATCATTACTATCAAGCCAGCTAGTAAGAGTATCATTTGCACGAAGTCCGTTAACGTAACGGACCACATACCACCCAAGAAAGTGTACGCTACCGTTATCACAGTGCCTAGAAGCACGCCCTGCTCGAACGTGAGACCTAGGAGCACCTGAAAGACCGCACTATACGCAACTAGCAAACCACCTAACCAGCCTATGTAAGCGAGTACTTGAATTACTGAGGACACTATCTCCATAGTCCTACCGTACTTAACTCTAAAGAAGTCAGCAATCGTTAGGTACTTTAGTTTTCTGAGGATGGACGCGAAGAATAACGAGAATAAGACTAGACACACGCTAGCGCCTATGGGATCCATGATGACCCCCCTAACCCCGAAAGAGTACGTCATAGCAGCTCCTCCCAACACGGTTCCCGCACAGAACCACGTAGCAGTTATGGTTCCGTAAGTTAACCAAAAGCCTAGGCGTCTTCCAGCGACTATATAATCTGTCATACTCTTAATTCTGTCCTTGGCCCACCATCCGATGATTAAGACGATGATAGAGTATATTATAACGACAACTAAAGCTAGAGTGATCTTATCTTCCATGGACACCACAGTAATAATAACTTGCTGGGGTTTTTAAATGTTAAAACTATTTTTACCCGAGTGTTTCTTTTGTCTAATTAGACTACTGAAGAATTATTAAGTTTATTAAGTTTTCAGAGTATTGTTTGATGTGGTGATATCTTGGGTACTGAGTTTAAAGAGCTTTTAGCTAAGTACTTAGCTAAGACTCCTAAATCGAGGGAGGCTTTTGAGGAGGTTTCTAGGTACGTGCCTGGGGCTGTCGGTAGTGCTATACAGTTCTTTAAGCCTTACCCAATATTCGGGTTGCGCGGCTATGGTTCTAGAATTTGGGATGTTGACGGTAATGAGTACATAGATTACTGTATGTCTTACGGTGCCATGACTGCAGGGCATAGGAACCCATCCATAGTTGAGGCTATAGTGAACGTTGTTAAGGAGTACGGCACCTTGTTAGGGATGCCTTCGCCGCTGGTTGGCGAGCTCGCTAAGGAGATATCTAGTAGGATCCCGGACATTGAGATGATTAGGTTCACCAACTCCGGTGCTGAAGCGACTATGTACGCTATAAGGCTTGCTAGAGCGCTTACGGGGAGGGATAAGATAGTTAAGATGGAGGGTGCTTACCACGGAGCACACGACTACCTACTCATAAGTGATAAGCCTATCTCCATAAAGATTCTGGGTTCATATGATGAGCCTAGGTCGGTGCCTGACTCACTGGGCACGCCTCAAGACGTGGTAAAGCTCACGTTAACCACCCACTTCAACGATGTTGACAGCTTGGAGAAATTATTTAAGCAATTCGGTAATGAGATAGCCGCGGTGATTACGGAGCCCGTCCAGACGAACATGGGTGTGATACCGCCTGAGGAAAACTACTTAAAAGAGTTAAGACGCTTATGTGATTACTACGGGGCGTTCCTGATATTCGATGAGGTTAAGACAGGATTTAACGCGTCTAGTTCTGCGGCTTACCTAGAGTACGGTGTGAGAGCAGACTTGGTAGTATTAGGTAAGGTCGTTGGCGGAGGAACCCCTCTAGCCGCTTTCGGTGGTAGGAGAGAGTTCATGGAGAACATAACCCCGGTTGGTAGGGTGGTTCATTACGGAACCTACAACGCCAACCCCCTATGTGTTGCGGCCGGGTTAGCAGCACTCAAGAAGGTCTTCACTCCTGAAGCTCACGAGAGAATGAAGAATCTTAATTACGAGTTATTCAAGGGAGTTAACGACGCCGTAGAAGACTCGAAGATAGTGGCTAGCACCATAGTTAAGGGTAATATGGGAGCCATATACTTCGGGCTGGATAAACCCCCCAGAAACTTCAGGGAAGCGTACAGAGTGGACAAGAACATGTGGTATGAGTATTGGATAGCGATGCTCGTTGAGGGTATAATACCTTACGGCGGGGCGTGGTTTGAGGAGTGGTTCGTATCAGCCATGCACACACGCGAAGATATTGAGAAGACTATTGAGGCCTACCACAAGGTATTGAAGATAATTCGAGAATAAACTCTCGTTGAGACTAATAATGAGGGATCAAACATAACTCACGGGGAAGTTAGATGTTGGGAGTGAGAAAGCTTAAGGAGTTAGATGAGGATACTAGAAAGAGAATACTGGCTAGGTCAGCCCTCAACTTAGAGTTAGTGAAGGATAAGGTAGCGGAGATAATAGAGGATGTGAGGAAGAGGGGTGATGCGGCTATCCTAGATTTTTACAGAAGCTTCTTCGGTAGGGAGGTCTTAACCCAAGATAACTTAAGAGTGAGTGAGGAGGAGGTAAGGGAAGCTTACGAGAAGGTGAGTGATGAGTTAATTGAGGCATTGAAGGTAGCTAGTAAGAACATAGAGGCTTTCCACAGGAGTCAGCTACCGAGAGAAATCTGGTTTACTGAGGTAGTTAGTGGTGTGTTGGTGGGGCAGGTTTGGCGACCTCTAGACTCCGTAGGTATTTACGTTCCGGGCGGTAAGGCAAACTACCCGTCCACGGCCTTAATGCTTGCCATACCGGCGAGGGTTGTAGGGGTTTCGAGGATAGTGGCTACAACACCCCCTAGGTCTGACGGTTCCGTGAGTCCCCCCACCCTAGTAGCTCTAGACTTAGCTGGTGTTAAGGAGGTGTATAAGGTCGGGGGCGCTCACGCCATAGCAGCCCTAGCTTACGGGACTCAAACCATTAAGAAGGTTCGTAAGGTCGTGGGCCCAGGTAATATCTGGGTAGCTACGGCGAAACACTTACTGAGGGGTGTGGTAGATATTGACTTCATAGCAGGTCCTTCAGAGGTTCTCATACTAGCTCTGGAAGACGCTGAGCCAGAATACGTTGTGAGGGATTTGATAGCTCAGGCAGAACACGATCAACTAGCGTCAGCAATCCTAGTGACTACCTCCCCTAAACTAGCTGAGGAGGTAGCTACCAGGCTTGAGGAGGTGGTGCGTGAAGTCCCTAGGAGTGAGATCGTGAGGGAATCGCTAAGTAATTACGGCGCCATACTAGTAGCTGAAGACCTTGACGAGGCAGTAGAATTCGTGAACGAGTACGCGCCGGAACACCTAGAGATACTCACTCAAGACGTAAGTAAAGCCTTCAGCATATTAAGTAAGGTAAGGAACGCCGGCTCAATATTCATAGGCAGCAAAACCCCGGTAGCGATGGGTGACTACATAACGGGAACAAACCACACACTACCAACAGGGGGTAACGCGGCAACACGAGGCAGTCTCAGCGTTTTCGATTACATAAAAATAATAGATGTTCAGATAGTTGACGAAGAAGGTATTAAGACGTTAGGTCCTCACGCAATAACGATAGCTAACTCCGAGGGTCTCTACAATCACGCTGAATCAATTAAAGTGAGGTTATCCAAGACTTGAGACACGTACCTTAATCGAGAATTCCGCTTCAGCACTACTAAGCCATCCTGCACCCAACGCCTTTAATTCAAAGACCAAATAGTGTTTTATTTAATGAGGTGTGTCTAGAAGAGTTTATCCCATGCTGAGTTATGGGAGTAGCGTTGTTAACTGGGTGTACTTCACTACTAGGAAATCAAGAAATGCACGAGAGGTAGGCTGATGGAGAAGACTCTCCACTTATATAGTAGGGTAGATGATGTTCTCTACATTTCGGAGTCTAGAGTGTGCTTCTTGCCGTTTCCAGCTACATAGTGGGAGTGAAGTCGAGGGAGTGTTGAGTATGCTCGTAGACTTCTTGGAAGAGGGGCTAGGTAGTTTTCGCTTTTTTACATTCTCTTAGTAACTCCACGATCTTCTTCTTTAAGTCTACTACGTCTACTCCTAGTATTATTGCTTCTTTAATGCCTCTAAAAGCGTTCTCAACGCATTCTACGCTATCACAGTTTCTTAGTGTCTCCTCCAGTCTCTCAATAGTGTCCTCGGGGTAGGCGAAGAAGTCGCCTGATAGCACTATACTCGTTATCTCACACTCATTGCTGAATACCAGGTCTACTTTAACCGTCTTATTATACCTCAATACAAGGGATTTCTCCACGCTATCACCTCTTGAAAATCCACTCCACGCTCCTATACTTCGGCACTAGTTCTTCTGCTTCACGTAGCTCTCTCTCTGATAACTCGTCGTAGTACACCTCGGCGTTTAGTGCTTGTGTAAACCCCTCTATCAAAGCATCGATAATAGAGTCCACGTCTACTGGACCAACTACGTCTCTGAGCGTGATGACCCTCTCCCTAATACTCATAACGCCCCTACTAGCAAGCTTCTCTCGAGGCGCGAGTAAAGCCTTTTCCAGCGTATCTAAGTCCGTAGCGTACATTAGAGTACCATGTTGTAGTAAATACTCCCTTCTACGCGTCTGTGCACTACCAGATATCTTCCTACCGTAGACTACGACATCGTTTATCGGTACAAACTCAGCTGGCGTGTTGAGCCTCTTTAGAGCGTATATTAGCCCACTACATATGACTCTATAGCTCTCGAGTATATCGGCTAAGACTCCCTCCACCGGCAAGACGACACTGTAGGTTATTTCTCCATTAGTGTCGTGGTAGACTGAGCCGCCCCCGGTAATCCTCCTCGTGTAGTCTATTTTGTTCTCGTTAAGGAAGTCTAGATTTACGGAGTCTCTAATCCTCTGGAAATGCCCGATTGTAACTGCACTAGGTTTAAACCTGTAGAGTCTAAGAGTATTGGGTAACCCCTCCCTAATCCTCATATTGAGTAATGCCTCGTCAATAGCCATTTGCCAATATGCGTCCCTACCGTCCAAGTCAATGATCACTCTTAATTTCATAGCATAGGCACCAAGTCAGAATACTATATGCCACGGTGTTTATAAATTAGTCTACGCTCGTATATTAACGGTGTTAACTCGTTGGGTAAGGACGTGCTGGTGAGGGCCTCTATAGGGACTCTCGCCGTCTTGAAACTAGTGGATTTAAAGAGTGTGGAGCCCCCTACTATAGCCTATCTACTACAATATTCTCAAACCGGCTGTAGAGCGAATTGCCGCTTCTGTCTGCAATCGCGCGGGTATGGTAGTGGTGAGAGGCTCGGGAGGATTACGTGGCCGCCTATTAGTCTATCAGAGTTGACTAGGAATTGGGTAAGGGTCTTTAAGAGGGTTTGTTTACAGACTATCATTAAGCCGGGCTTTACAGAGGAGGCACTAGAGATACTAGCTACTATTAGGTCAATTGACTCAGAGACGCCTATCTCCCTAGCGATCACGCCCGCCCCCAAGTCTTACTTGAAAGAGGCACGCGCACTGGAAGTTGACTCGCTGGGTGTTGGGTTAGATGTTGCAACACCTGAGTTATTTGGGAAGTGGGGTAAGCCTTATAGTTGGAGCGTCTATTGGGGATTTATAGAGGATGCTATTGGAGTTTATGGGCGTGGCAACGTCTACGTCCACCTGATAGCTGGGCTTGGCGAGTCGCTGAGGGAGCTGGTGGGTGTTATGAAGAGAGTGTATGGACTCGGGGGTAGGGTAGCGCTCTTCAACTACACTGATCAACGCGGCTCCTCCCCCGTTGATATAAAGTACTACAGACTAGCGCAATTAGCTAGGTATTTATTAGAACACGGTTTAGATCCAGACAGCTATATAGACTATGAACACGGATTAGTCGGGAAGAGCGTACCGCTAGATGACCTCGAAGAAGCCTTCTATACTAGTGGATGCCCAGATTGCAATAGGCCATTCTATAATGAAAGCCCGCGTGGACCACTCTACAATATCCCGTCAAAGCGCCTACTAGAAGCGTATAGAGAGAAGCTACGAGTAGAGCTAGAGTCTATTGGTGTAGTGGTGTGAGGATACAGTACTTCTCGCCTAGGCACAAGTATAAGCCAGTCTCTCTAACCGGTACGTGGTGTGCTCTAAACTGTAAATTCTGCAATAGGAGATATCTAGAGAGCATGGTACACGTAACACCACATAACTTCATAGATGTGATGAGGGAGCTGTATTCTAGTGGGGTGAGGGGGGTGTTGTTAAGTGGTGGTTTTAGGAATGACGCAACACTACCTATTGAAGCCTACATCAACGCGATCAAGGTAGTCAAGAAAGAACTAGGACTATTCATTAGCGCACACTTAGGGTTGCAAACTAGAAGTGAGGTATTGCGGGAGCTACGCGGGCTAATAGACGTAGTCGACTACGAGTTTACACTCAGCGAGTTTATCGTGAACTACGTCAGGGGCCTTAAATTAAGACCCTCTAGATATGTCGAGGCACTCAAAACAATGCTCGAGAACGACCTACACGTAGTACCGCACGTATTCGCGTGGCACCCCGCTATAACGAGAGAGGCCTTGGGGAGAGAGCTGAAGATTCTGAACGACTACGGGCTGAGAGAAGTAACTCTCCTAGTCTACATAGACCCCCATACGAGATACGATTCAGAAGACCTAGCTAGTAGGGTGCTTGAGAACATCGAGTACGCTAGAAGCGTCTTCCCCGGTAGCATATACATGGGCTGTATGAGGCCAGGGTATATAAGGCCAATACTAGACAAGTCCCTAGTCGAGAAAGGGTTAGTGGATAGAATAGCCAACCCATACCACAAAGTCTTAGCGGAATATCCTGAGGAATACTACGACGCATGCTGCTCCATACCAATAAATGAAGAGACCCGTTCCCTCTTCTACGTGGGCTCCTCCTTAGAGATCGTTAGATAATCGTAAGTCACCACTGCTATGGAGTTATTTAGTAACTGGGGGTGTTAGTTGTACTTCAGTCCTGGAGTTGAGGAGTGTAGGAAAGATTTCTTTAACTTCGGCTAGAGTTACCTCCACATAATGTTCTAGAACAGAATTTAAATATTGCAAATACCTCAAACAACACGCAGTGACTTACTAAAATAATATTTGAGTAAGCATGAGGTAGTGTTTTAAAGGTGTTTTTAAGAGATGTTTTGTATTTTATTCTGTGATGTTGCTTGGTGATTTCATGCGTAAGAGTGAGTATTTAGAGAGGTTGTATAGGATTTTCCCGTGGGTTGAGGATCCTTTCACTACTGAGGGTCTTGAGAGGTATGAGAAGACTATCTCAGAGTTTAGGGTCGTGGTTACTCACGCGTGGCTTAAGGAATTAATGAGTAAGAAGAAAGAGCTTAGGCTAATTGATTTATGTAGTGGTGTGGGAATCGGGGGTGTTGCGTTAGCTAAGGTCCTGACAGATTTAGGGGTTAGGGTTAGCTTAACCCTGGTTGATCTTCGTCGAGACGCTCTCAGCAAGGCTATCGAGTTTAGCTTAAGAGAACTCGGCTTCAAGCCCGAAATACTGGTGCGTGACGTTCTAGAATTAAGTGAAGCTAACTTAGAGAGAGTGTTTGATTTAGCGTTAGTATGGGGGCTGTTTCATAGTTGATGCTTATGGATTAGATTTATAAGCCCTTGATTTTGTTTATAATTTGAGTCTGCTTGGGTGATGGGAGCGGTGCTCCAAGCCTAGGCAGGCTGACTCTCAAGGGGTCCGTGTCGTTGACCTCGATGCCCGATGACCCCACCCCGGAAGTAGCAGTGCTATCGATGAAGGAGTGAGCGAGGAGGAAGTCCCTAGATGCGATGAACAAATAAAAACAAACTAACGAGAATGAACATCTAGGGACAAATGGTCACACGACACCACACTTCAGTCCATGGGAGTGGGTCAGGGTTCTCGCCAACATCTCAAGACTTTTAATAGATGACGGGCTTTTCATATATGATAAGATAGACAGGGTGTACACAATATTTTACTTGGTAGGGTATAAAGAAGTCCTGCCCGAGCTAGTTGAGAAAGATAAGGTGATCTTAACAATACATAGAGAAAGAGAATTCAGGACAGGATACTTCAAGCGTATAGCCCTTAACCTCCTAAGTGGGGAGGGGGAGGAGATGAAGGTATATTTCTGGGACCTAGCTTCCTCAGCAACACTCACGTGGGTTTTCTTCAGAGACATAGACTACGCGCCGATCAGAAGATCCTACTCAGGCATCATAATAGCGAGAAACCCGAGGCGATCAATCAACCTAGAAACATCATTTAAAGAAACACCCACTATACTGAAGTAGTGATAACCACGTCTCGTAAGGTTTAGCTTGTTTCTAGCTCTTTAATATCTAAGCTCTTAGCAGGGTTCACGGCCTAAACTCAGTGTATAGTACACGTGAAAAAAATTTATAAACTTTCTAAAAACATTAATCTTGTGATGACTCCATGCAAAATAGGAGTTATATCTATAAAGTGCTTGCTATACTAATTTTGACTTTGCTCATCACACCTTTAGCGATCTCCACTGTCTACTCACAACCTACTAAGGGTCCTAAGCTAGATACCATCATATACTACGGGGTCACGACAATCGATAAGGGTGTGAAAGGTGTTGAGACGGGAGAGTACGACGCTTTCATGTGGGAAGTACTCCCAGAGGATTTAGAAATGGCTGGAGTGGACGTCACTAAGGTAAGGCTTATACCAGCCATCAGGTATATCGATGTTCTGGACATCAACCCCTATAGCGATCCTGATGAGAAAGGAGTCTGCGGTCTGGCAACCAGACCGAAAGACGGTGTCGTCGTATTCAACCCGTTAGCTCTTAGAGAAGTGAGGTTCCAGCTTAATAACTTGATTAACAGGAAGTACATAAGCTACGAGCTTCTGAGAGGCGGGGGTGAGCCAGCCTTCACCTACGTAAGCCTAAGCCACCCTGCGTGGAGATACATCAAAGACATAACTGAAGAGTTAGGTCTTAGAGATGAGGGGAACGAGTACGTGGCTCTACAGAAGATAAGAGAAGCCGTCGCAAACGCTTCACAGTGCATGGCTAGATTCAACTATACCCTAACACTAGAGACCGACCCTGCCTCAGGCAGGAATGTATGGACCTTAACTAGACCTGACGGCAGTAAGGAGCCTGTGAAGATAGTCTTCCTCATAAGGATAGAGGATGAGAGAAAGCTCATAGGAGATTACATCGCTGGGCAGCTAGAGAAGGCGAACTTCCTAGTTGAGAGGAAATACATAGAAAGAGCTCAGTACAGGCCGCTGGTGAGGACCGCGGATCCAAGAAACGTTGAATGGAACATCTACACCCACTCAGACTCCATGCTCAGATCTCTCTGGATTCACGAAGAGGTCGGTTACTGGTATACGGCCACTTACGGCCCCCTACCAACGACTGGCGGGCGCTGGGAATATACCGTGGAGCACGCTGAAGCAATAGGTGACATGGTGCAGGGCATAGTGGAGGACATTTCTGCAAAGTTATATAAAGGGGAGGTAAGCAGCTTAGAGGAGTACTGGTCTCTAATTAAGGAAGGAACGCAACTCGCAGTATATCAAAGCTTGAGAGTCTTCATAGTAGGTGTTAGGAACTTCTACCTAGTCAATCCGAGAGTTAAGAGCATGGTGTACAGCCCGATCTTTGGAATAACCATAGAATGGCCGTGGAGAACAGCTGAAACAGATGACGGAGTACTTAAGGCGGCTCTCTATGCTTCGACTGGAAGCTTATTCCTGTATGAGTGGAACCCAATATCAGGGGTTGGCGGAGTCTACGGTTCTTACATATGGTACTACGTTCGTGATTATGCCTGGTTAAGGAACCCCTCAACTCTCGAGCCAACGCCTGTCAGAGCTACATGGAATATTAGGAAGGAGGAAACCATAGTACCTACTGACGCCATCGTATATAACCCGGACACGCACAATTGGGAGAACGTCGCTGAGGGAACCACAGCTAAGTACGTGGTGGAAATGAACTTTAAGTTCAGCAACTATCACGATGGGTCTCCTATGACGTTATTAGATATACTCATGACCTACGCTTGGTACGCTGAGTGGGCTTCAAAATCCGGGGATGACGACGTTTGGTATCATCCGAATGTAGAGGAGGACTATAGGTACATAACCGACGACATAGTGGGTATAAAGATTATTAACTCTACCGCCATCAGGGTCTACGGAACCTACGGTCTCTTCTATAGCTTAGATGAAACAGCAGTCTACTACCTAGATTACTTCTGGCCTAGCTGGCATCCCTTACTTAGGTTATCTATGGAGTACGTAATAACTAATAACGGTCCCGTGTCAGGAGTTAAGTATGGTTGGCTTACTGGAGAGGGTGATAAGACCTTAGATGCTATGAACCCTGAACACGTGGCTGACGTAGCTGAGGCTGCTAGGCTCATAGGCAACGGAACATACAAACCCCCGTACCTGAACAATACAATCAACCTTCTCGTTGGTAAGGGTATCTCGGTACAGGATATCTCGACATCGTGTAATAAGTTGGCTACCTTTGTAACCGCTAAGAGACATCTAGTTGTCAGCAATGGCCCCTATTATATCGAGAGGTATATTCCCGAGCAGATGTACGTAGAGCTGAAGGCATTTAGAGATCAAACATACCCGTTCACGCCTGATTACTGGCTGAGGATATTTGAAGTATCACAACTGAAGCTGGGTGGAGCCGTGATAGTTCCTGCCATTATCGTGACTGGTTATCAAGCAGAGGTTGAAGTCCCGGTAGTTAAATACACGATATTCCCGGACGAGGGAGTCGCTCCTGCCGAAGACGTGAACGCGGAGCTAGTCCTACGTAAAGTAGGAGGAGAACTCATAGCCTCCCTGTCTGGAGAAGTAGTAGATACAGGACCTCCAACGATTTGGAGGTTTACCATATCCCCGGAGATTACTAGGAATCTGGCAGGGTTAGATAGTGTGCTTCTAGAGGTTAGGTTCTGGAGACAGCCTGGTTTTTACGAGATCTCAGAAAGCTTTATGGTGGAGGTTTTAACCTTAGAGACCCCCACAGAGACAACCACACCAGAGACTGTTACAGTGTCCATAACAAAAACGGCAACAGTCACGGTACCTACTACAGTAACTGAGATCCCCGTCATAACGCCTGCCGGTGCGGTAATCGCCGTGGTTATGGTGGTAGTTGGAGTAGCTTTAGGGTATGTCCTCTTCAGGAAGAAGTAGGTGTACCCTATGTCAAGTACAGCTAGTTTTTTTGTTTCTAAAGCTTTAAACGCTCTACTCGTGATTTTTTTAACTGTTTTGATAGCTTCCATAGCGTTTAACTACCTTCACGAGAAGGAGGCTTGGGGAAGGGTATATGACCTAGTTGAGTCAGATGTTAGGAGGTTCATTCAGGAGAACCCTAGGGCAACGGCAGAGGACGTGGAGAATTATAGGCACTACCGTGAGTCCTTCTGGATCAAATTCTACGGACTTGATCAACCAGTAGCTTACAGGATAGTTATGGCCAGTCTCAAAACATTCACCATGGACTTCGGAGAGGCTAGGATACTTTACACGGCTTACGGACACACCAAGGATGCCAGAACCATAATTCTTGTGGCTATGGGGAGGACTGCAGTATTATTTACGACAGCCACCCTACTTAATATAGCTCTCGGGGTGCTTCTCGGAGTCTTTGTAGCTTCGAGGGCTGGCGGTATCATCGATAAAACTGTGGGCGTGGTAGCCATGATAACTAACGCAATGCCTCTATACTGGTTCGGTGCGTTGATGATCTGGCTACTCGCGTATACCCTAGGGTGGTTCCCTGCAGCTTCTTGGAGACCTATCCCTCCTCACGTGTCAGAGAATCTGCTAGAATTAATTAAGTGGTTTGCTTGGCACATGTTCATACCAATAGTTACCATGCTGATTCTCGGGGTTTTTGGGTGGGCTTGGAGTATAAGGGCTGTAGTAGTCGATAAGTACACAGAGGAATTCGTGGTGGCTCTGAGAGCCAAGGGTTTACCCGAGAACTACATCAGGTATAAACACGTTCTCCGAGCCGCACTACCCCCCGTAGTCACCATGGCCGTCCTATCCATAACGGGCTCCTTATTTGGGGCTATAGTTAGTGAGGTGATCTTTCAATGGCCTGGCATGGGCATGTTATACTATACTGCTTTAAGAAATAGCGATACCGTGATGGTTCTAGCTGATACCTATGCATTCGTAGTTCTCTTCGTGATAGTCAAGTTATTGCTGGATCTGGTATACGGGTTGCTTGACCCTAGGGTAAGGATAAGGAGGTGAGGACGCTTGCCGAAGATGTCCTCAAAACACTCGCTAACACTTACCACGCTGAGGACTCTCACAAAAGACAGGATGTTCGTTGCTGGGTTGCTCATGTTCGCGATACTGGCGGCTATGAGTATCGCCGGCTACATCATAGTACCTGAAGATGCTAGGACTAACTGGTACCTGAACGAGAGATGGACGCTGAACCCGAAGCTAGCACCGCCGTGCTGGGCTGACTACCTAACCAGCACTAGCAGAGCACCCACAACAAACTTGAGCGTGAGTGAGGTAAGCGAGTTCTGGCAAATTAAGGCTGAGGAGGTGTGGGAGGAGAAGTATAAGGAATTAGTGAGACTGGGAATCACTGATGAGGTCATCCTCGAGAACCTCAAGGCGAAGACGTACGAGAACTTCAGGGAGCTTTACCAGGGGAGGGGGCTTGTACACGAATTTCGCTACGAGCTAGCTTACGACATACCGCCTCAAGACATGGCTATAATAATATATAATAACGGACCTACAAAAATAGCTAACTCTACCGTGAAGTTAGTGAGGCCTGACGGGGTTGAGATTAGGTTTACTTTAAGTCAGAACACTGAGTTGCAGGAAGGTGGTAGCACCATCCTGAAGTTCTCTCAAGCTAAGGACTTCAAAGAAAGGTTAGTCAAGGATTTTCTATCCTCACAGACAGATTTGGCGATGCTGAGAGCATTGGCGGATTACGTGGAGTACGGTATCAAAACACCCCTCGAGGTCTTCTTCTACGGGAGCTTCGGTAGCGGAGGTAACGTGAGTCTCGGCAACCTCGTTAAGGGTGTTTACAGTGTTAAGGTAGCAATGATATTCAATGATACAGTGGATAAGAACAACATAAACACGCAGTTAAGAGTTTTAGGTAGTTGTTATGGTGTTCTAGGAACGGATAACGTAGGTCGAGACAATCTGTGGACCCTGCTTTCAGGTGCCGGCATAGCTCTCCTCATAGGTCTCCCCTATGCGCTAATCTCGAGAATCATAGGGCTTCTGTACGGGGCTACCAGCGGGTACTATGGCGGCACCTTAGTAGATACTGTAATGCAGAGAATATGTGAGGTGATTTACGCCATGCCCTTCCTCCCCTTCATAATACTGATATCATACACACTGAAAGAGACCGGTACGCAGATTAGTATTTGGCAGATTGTGGGACTTCTAGTAATCTTTGGGTGGCCTGGCGTGGCTATAGTGTCTCGTAGCATGGCTTTAAGCGTGAGAGAGGAACCATACGTGGAAGCTGCTAAAGCTCTCGGTGCTTCCGATCTTAGAATAATACTTAAATACATTATACCACAGCTAATGCCATATTTCTTCACGTCGGTGATGCTAGCCACTCCGGGCGCCATACTTACGGAGGTGTTCCTAAGTGTTTTAGGCTTGACAGACCCGAATATGCCTTCATGGGGTAAGATGATAAGTGGGGCGCAACTGACCGTGCACGCGTGGTGGTGGATAATACCTCCCGGAATAGCCATAACCATTACAGGGCTTACGTTTATGTTTTTAGGGTACTCCATAGAGAATACCACGAACCCGAGGAGGAGATTATGAAGTTAAATAGTTTAAATAGTAGATACGTCTTAATGATCTTAATAGTGGCCATAGTTTGCTCAGCAATAGCTTACCAGTGGGGGGCTTCAACAGTCAGTCCCGTAACCCTAACAGTAACCTCCTACACAACATCCTACGAAAGAATATTCAATACCTTCACTACGGTGACGACCCTACCAATAACGATAACTGCCACAATTACTAAGTCGGTTACTCAGGTGAGGACCGAGAGGCTCTCGCCGCCTGTAGTGCCTCGCGGCATGTTAGTCATAATGGGGGGTATGACGTTTGACGAAGCGTACTGGAAAATAATTGAGGGTAGTGGGGGTGGGAGTCCTAAGGTAGGTATCATACCTACAGCGAGCTCCACACCATATGATACTGGGAGTTACTACGTAGACGTCTTCAGGAGCTACGGTGCTGACGCAGTACTCGTGGACATTACCGAAACCAATTGTGGAACCACTGCCTACAGCGATGAGATCTTTAACCTTATAGAATCTCTTGATGCAGTCTTCTTCACCGGCGGCGATCAAAACAGGATTACTAAGTGTTTAATCAGGAATAACGAGCCAACGCCCGCTCTAAGAGCTTTATGGGATCTCTTCATGAGGGGCGGTCTCATATCAGGTAATAGCGCGGGCGCAGCCATTATGAGCGACCCCATGATCGGCGGGGGTATGGACGAGGGAGTATTAATCGTCAGAGGGCTTGGCTTCCTCCTTTACGGTCAGGTGATAGTGGATCAGCACTACCTCGCTAGGGGGAGATTCTTAAGACATATGGAGGCCTTGATGCAGACAAACACTAGGTTCGGGGTAGGCATCGACGAAGGTTCAGCACTAGTTTGCTCAGGTGAAGGTTCCTGTGCCGTCATAGGGTTCGCTCCAGTAGTCTTCGTAAAGTACGATAGCTTCAACGGAACATACCATAAGTTCATGCTGACCTACCTAACACCTGGGGACTCACTTGAGATAGCCAAGTATAGATCCATGGTTAACGCTTCTAAGAGTCTTATATCATCTGGTGAGCTCCAAGGAGCTGGCTCAGCCCCGCCTGAACTAACTAGATTAATAGATATAAAATCTCCGGAAGGATTGAGTTCCACGATAAAGCTACTACTACAGTATAATGAGGTCTCCATAACGCTGAAATCTGAGAGCGGTAAGGTAACGTACAATTTAGTCTTTAGGAGAACAAGTGATACAGCAATTTACGAGACAGAATTCTTTGGCGCGTCCAGGTATAGCGCGCTCAACATACTTCTACTCATATCGAAAAAATAATTTTTTAAAAATCCAAACCTGTATTTCAAGACTCGTAGGGTTATGAGCCACTGGGTAATTAGCGATGAGTCACCATGTGAGGAGTTTAGGAACATGGTGAACAACTCGCTAAGCAACCACAGATATTCACAAAGCTTAATGGGTGGTAAACGCTTTAGGTCCCGACTTAATAATAGTGGAGGGGACCGCAATATGCTGAGGCTATATTTGAAAGTTTGTCGATGCAACTTTACTATCGAGGGTGAGAGTAAATGATAACGATGTAGGCTCGGATAAAGACTATTACTGTGAGGAGATCTTTTAAAGTGTTTCTAGAGAACCGGTCGAGTCCCTGGTCAGGGAACACGATAAGTTCGTAGTAGTTGATGGGGTTAAGGTACGTTACGTCGAGGTATCTGGTGACGGTAATTTGACCTTTGTTCTGCTTTCACGGGTTTGGGGCAAGTGTTTTTAGTTGGAGGGAAGTGCTGGACAACTTGTCTAGCCATGGTAGAATCATAGCCTTCGAGATGCCTAGGTTCGGGCTTATTGAGAGAGTGGATTCTGCCTCACTGAGCTTCAACCCCCTACACAGCTGAGGGTCAGGCGAGGATAGCTTACGAGCTATTGAGAAAACTTAACGTGAGTAGGACGGTATTAGTAGGGCACTCGGCTGGCGGGGAATTAGCTCTCCTCATAACGGTTAAGGCATCCCGAACTCGTGGACGCTCTGATACTGGTAGCTCCAGCTTGGAAAACGTGGCAAAGCGGTTTACTTAAGAATATTATATTCTCTACTCACTACCTTTAGCCGATAAATACGGATCCTTAATAATAAGGGGGTTCATAAATCAGTTAGAACAAATACTTTATAGAGCTTGGTATAACAAGTCTAAACTAACAGAAGATATCGTGGGGGAGGGGTATAGGTATCCTTTGAAAGCTAGAGACTGGAATAAAGGGCTTTACTGGCTGATGAAGCACAGGAGATTCCCGGAAGTAAGTAGTTCATTAAAGAACGTTAAGTCGCCAATCTTAATAATACATGGAGCAAACGACGAAATAGTCCCACTAAGCAATAGCTTAGAGTTAGTGGGTCTGTTAAGCAATGAATCAAACCCTAGACTAGTAACGATAAGCGAGTGCGGTCACCTACCTCACGAGGAAAACCTGATGAGTTCCTCAAAATAGTTAAGGAGTTCGTCATGGAATTCACACGATGAATTACTACTTCTTGGTGAACGGTGATTCAAGGCCATTCACGTCTGTTTCGAGGGTTCGAACCACATACTCCTTTAAGGTCTTAATTACCGTTTGTTCCTAGATGCTCGTTTTCGTTGGTTTATGTTGTTCATCGTATTTGAGGTAGCGGTGCTACCGATGAAGGAGTGAGTGAGACTAAATGTACTTCTCAGTATTCGGGGCGTCACCCACAACAACTCATACACCAGCATCTAACACCATAAAAACAAACAAAAACAACACCTACGAACTCGTAAAAGAAGTATATCCCGTTCTCAGGCAGTAGCTCTAACTTAAAAGGAAACCTGACATGAGGCAGTTGCTCTAACTGCTCGTGAAGCCACCTACATAACTCAGATATCCCCGGCAAACCCGCTCTTCTAGGCATACCGCCATATTCAACCCGAGACAAAATCATCAACGCCTTCGCTTTCCTTATACATTGCTAAGGGTTTTCAACCATAACATGCTTAACGATTATTAACCTTATCTTTTGTAGTAGTGTGGGGGTTTTAATGGGCGTTAGTTTCTTGGAGGTTTCGGGGGTTAGGGTTAGGTATTACGTGTTTGGTTCTGGCGAGCCGAGAGTTCTTGTGACGGCCGGTGTTCACGGTGATGAGGTGACGGGGGTTTACTCGGCTTATAGGTTGGTTGAGTTTCTCGAGGGTTTGAGGGTTTTCAGCGGGTCTGTTGTGGTTGTGCCCGTGGTTAATGTTCTGGGTTTCGCGGCTCGGACTAGGTTTAACCCTGTGGATTTCGTGGATTTGAATAGGGTATTTCCTGACGGTGCCGGCTCCCCCGTGAGTAGGGGTTTGGTTAGAGCTGTGTGGGGGTTGGCTGAGTCCTCGAATTATGTTCTGGACCTCCACTGCGCCGGGCATAACTCGTATCAGTACGTGCTCGCGCTTCACCGTGAGTTCCCTAAGGTCAGGGAGTTCACTGACTTAATACCTTGGGATACCGTGGTGGAGTCAACCGGCTTGAGGGGTCAGTTATTCGTTGAGGCCACGCATAAGGGCATACCGTCAGCGATAATAGAGACTCCGGGAGGTGACGGGTACTACAACGAGGTTTGGGGGGAGAGGCTGTTTAGGGTGGTTGCGGGGACTCTGAGGAAGCTCGGGGTAATCACTGACTCAGAGCAGGTGGAGCAGGGGGTTAAGACGTACTACGGCAAGCTAGTTCAAGCGAAAACCCCTGTCGAGGGCTTCCCGAAAACTGTTGTGGAGCCGGGCACTATGGTGAGGGAAGGTGATACTCTATGCTACGTGGGTGGCGTCGCCATCACTTCACCAACGTCAGGTAAACTCATATCAATCGCTAAAAACACGTACGTATTCGAAGAAGACTCGATAGCCTCCATAGCGCCACTAACCACGGGCTAGGGTCGAGGCATTATCCGTGACCTAAAGAATGAGTTTCTCAGATATGGACTCAGGGGATGTGGGGGGCTAGCTCAGATTTTTATGTTTACTTAAAGACTATTAACGTATTTAAAAATTATTAACACGTATATTTTTAAATTCTTGCACTGATACATCCTGTGGTGACCCATCTTGGAGATAATATTGTGGGTTGCTGTCGTAGCTTATCTCCTAGCTATGCTAGGAATAGGTGTGTGGGCTACGAAATTCATTAAATCAACGGATGATTACCTTCTGGCTGGTAGGAGGCTCGGTGTTGCGTTAGCTGCCGCCACTCTTGCGGCAACTCATTACGGTGGTGGGTTTGTTCTCGGCGGTGCGTCGTGGGGCGTGACGTACGGGCTAGGCGGTTTCTGGTACGGGGCAGCCTGCGGTATTGGGTTAGCGTTACTTAGCATCACGTTCGCTAAATTATCTAGAGCTCTAGCACTCTACACAGTCCCTGAATTACTGCGGATGAGGTATCGTGGATACTCAGTTCAAGCGATCTCCGCACTACTCTCACTTCTAGCCTTGATAGGGATTATAGGAGCGCAGGTATGGGCTGCTGGAGCAGTCTTCGAAGCTATGGGGTTGCCCGGACTATGGGGCTCTGTTCTCGCAACGATGATTTTCATAGTTTACACAGCCATCTCAGGTCTCTGGGCAGTCACTCTCACAGACTTCGTTCAGATAATTCTCGGCACTCTCGGCGTCATAATAGCTACCGCCCTCGCCCTAGCTAGCGTTGGCGGTTTCGCGGGCGTGGAGAGCAGGCTTAACGAGCTGTACGCGTCTGGGGTGATTAGTAGTCCGTCGAGTGAGTACTTCAACATATTCTCGCCAGGGACTTCAGTCATAGTCCTTACACTAGTCGCTACAGTCATGTATACGTTGATAGGGCAAGACTTCTATCAGAGACTCTTCGCTTCTAAAGATGAGAGGACTGCTGCTAGGGCCTCACTCCTCTCAGGGATTTTCCTCGTAATAGTCTCATTCATACCGGCTATCGCAGGCATGGCCGCGCTAGCACTCTCACCGAGCCCGCAGGAAATAATTGCGTCGCCGAGAGTCGCGATACCACACCTAATCCTGGTAACGTTAGGGCCTGTTGCCGGCGCGTTATTCATAGCCGCAGTACTCGCGGCCGTGATGTCAACAGCTGACTCCCTCTTACTGGCTGCCACGTCACATGTCGTCAGAGACTTCTACTATAGGTTCAACCCGAGAATCACTGATAAGCAGATGCTGAAGCTATCCATAGTAATCACCGTGATCGTCGGCATATTCTCGCTTGCAACAGCCCTGACTGTTCGAGGGATAATCGAGTTACTCATATACTCGTACGACCTCTACACTTCAGGAGTCTTCGTACCCTTAGTGCTGGGTCTCGTATGGAAACGCGCAACAAAGGAAGGAGCTGTCGCCGGCATGATAGCAGGCTTCATAGCTTCCTTAATGGGTATAATGGGTTACATACCAGCAGAAATATACGAGATGATCTACGTCTGGGGCGCTCTAGTTTCCCTTATAGTCATGGTAGTAGTTAGCTTAATCACCAAGCCCACACAACCAGAAGAAAACCTAGCAAAACTACTTAAGTGGTCCTGAAACGTAAATGAATGTTTTTAAATACGATAAATATAAAAAACATTATTTTTTGTGTAGTTTCTGACTCTACCTAAAAGAACGGGTTTTAAAATCGAGGTGTAAATATCCCTTGCATGGTATTATTATGTGTTGTGATGTTATGAGTGGTCTTCACCGTTCTTAAGTGTTGCTGGTTACCTACGTTGTTGCTTCGATGGATTTATGGGGCAGTAACTTTTGTTAAGATTGTTCAGGATGAGTTGAGTCTTTTTAGGGTTATGAGGTATGCTGAAGTGGTGTGCTTGTCTATCCCATATCTCTCCATTGTCTCAGCGTGCTCTTTGGAGTTTGTCGTACCGGCTGGGTCAACGTATTCTACTTCGAGAGCGTAGAGTAGTGCTTTAAGAGCTATC
>Ga0209183_1000016_pt1 | contig 95950 bp, 98 predicted proteins | sample LHCtaG_2_FD_184120 | JGI IMG/M metagenome (GOLD analysis project Ga0209183, IMG submission 184120) | Hot spring microbial communities from Little Hot Creek, USA to study Microbial Dark Matter (Phase II) - LHC4sed_replicate (SPAdes)... | ecosystem: Environmental > Aquatic > Thermal springs > Hot... | reverse complement strand
GTCAGTCTGCATGTAAGGGTATGCCACCACATGTACATCCAAATAGTGATGAGATGATGATAGTTATCCACGGTGTCGGTAAGTTCGTAGTTGATGGTGAGGAATACGTGTTGAGGGAGGGTGAGGCGATAATAGTACCTGCAGGTACCCCTCACGGTTATGAGGCTTTAGACCCTGCAACACCCTTTGAATTCGTATGGATTTATAATGATCCTAGAGATGCTAAATGGCCTGAGGAGTTCTGGGTAACTGCTAGGAAGCACTCATTAAGGAAGGAGTGAGCTCTAACCTAACCTAAACTCATATTTTTAATTTATGAATTTATTATTCTTTAGGTGTCTTAATGTCTGAGGAATTACTTAACTTCCTCATTAGTAGGAGGAGTATTAGAAGGTTTAAACCTGATCCAGTACCTGACGAGTTAATACTTAAGATATTAGATGTTGCTAGGTATGCACCTAGTGCACGTAATTCCCAGCCATGGGTCTTCATAGTAGTTAAAGATCCTGAGGTTAAGAAGAAATTAGCTAATGTTCATTTATGGGCTAAACCGTTAGAGAACGCACCGTTAGGTATAGTTATAGCATGTAATACTGAGTTATCACCTGAGTCTTACCAAGTTGATTGTGCTAACGCTACAATGCAGGTGATGTTAGCAGCTCATGCATTAGGTCTCGGTACTGTCTGGTTACAGACGTTAAGGAATATAAACGAGATTCAGGAAATTGTTGGACTACCTAAGAATTACGTACCAGTAGCTATGTTAGCGTTAGGATACCCTGATGAGAGACCATCACCGAAGAAGAGGAAGGAGTTAAAAGAGATTGTATACTTGAATAAGTATGGTGGTGTATTCATACATTGAGTAAGGAAAACAACATTAAAGATATTAAGAGACTACTCTCTAAAATACTAACTAATTATATAGAATTCTTCGATAAGAACGGTACTCTAAACTCAGAAGGTAGGAAATTGCTAGAGGAGACTATAAGATTAATACTGAATACCAACCCAGAATACAGAAACACTATCTACAGAGTTAGGAGGAGACCCACTCTAGAGAATATAGTAAAGATAGCAATTAAGTACATCCCTGAAGAAGATATCTACAAGTTAATACATTCCCAACTATGAGGATGGATTAAAGTTTAACAACCCAATCCTTAAAAGCTAAACATTTGTTATGTAAAATTAAGAAGGGTTGAATTATCAGTGATTAATTATCGAGTAAGGTAAAGTATGTCATTGGTGGGGGAGCTTAAGATTATGCTGAGGGGATTTAAAAGATTATGAGGTTGTGAGGAGGTATATTATTAAGGTTTCTAGGAAGTCTTCAAAAGTATTTACAGTATTAGCTAATATCGTGCTGAGGGTACTGTATAGTTTAAGACTACTTAAGATTATTTAAAGCTTCTCTTAATTCTCTAGAGTAGTCTTCAGGTCTCGTAGTCACTACATATACGTTACCACCTTTTTCTAGACCACCCCATAATGTAGTCATAGGTAAGAACTCTATATGCCAGTGGTAGTATTCATTACCTATACCTTTAGGTGCTATATGTATCCAGAAGTTAAAGTCTATATCACCTAAGCACATATTATATGAAGTTAATAACTTGTTTAGAGCATCAGCTAAAGCTGTAATTTCCTCATTACTCATCTCAAGTAATGTAGGACTGTGTGTTAACGGTATTATCATGGTTTCATAAGGATTTCTCGGTGCGTAGGGTGCTATAATAGCAAATGAATTGTTCATGTATATCAACCTAGGTGATTTAACCTCATTACTGATTAACCTACAGTATGGACACTTACCTAACCTCTTATATAACCTCTTAGAGAATCTCAACTCCTCAACTACACTCGGGGTGATTATCGAAGTAGCTACTAATTGAGTATGTGGGTGTGCTAAACTAGCACCACCACCCCCACCGTAATTCTTGAATATGTATGTATGGAGTATCTTAGGGTCTTTAAGCAAATCGTTAATCCTGAATATAATAGCCTGTATAATCAGTGTTAAATGCTTTATAGGTATATCATGGAGTTTAATAGTATGACTAGGGTGTTCTATGACTACCTCATGATACCCGTAACCCTCTACATTAGATTGTGTGAAGATTGGGTATTTATTAGGGACTACCCTAACTAACCAATTACTAACTCTAAAATCTGAATCCTCCCTCAAGTACGTTATGTTGCCGTCAACACTCTTAACAACTAGAGTTGCTGGAGGTGTCATGAACTCATTCCCTGGACAGAACGGGCATGTAGTTATTTGAGGTGATTCATGTCTTATGAGAGTTACCTCCTTAGGTCTTAAACCCCTCATAGGTGAGATCACACTAACTCTACTTAAGACTATAGGGTCTCGTCTAACCTCACTCAATCAGACCACCTACTTTATAACGTATGTAGTAGTAAAATCGTTAACCTCAGCATATACGTCATGTACTCAAGCTTTTAAGTCTGACGTACTATTTCATTAATGAGGCTTAGGTATTGATGGTTTAGGTGGTGTTAGTATGAGTACAGATGTGAGTAGTGTGAGGAGGGGGTCTGTCTGGGAGGAAGCTCTACTGGAGGAGTTATTATATGCTATAGCTCATATAGCTCATGCAGAACAACACCTCATTGAGATTGAGACCCTACAGGATAAGCCGACCCTAGCACACCTCATTAATACTTTAAGAATGTGTAGGAAGGAGGTAGGTAATATACTACTCAATCACATTAGAGTTAGTGGTGATAGTGGTGGTGAGTTCAGGAGTAAGACAGAGAGTTTCTGGTGTTGTTTAAAGCATTCAGCTATGGCTTTAATACATTGTGATGAAGTTATTGAGAAGTTAATTAAGAGGTTAGCTGATTCAGTAGTTGATACAGGTTTAAGGAGTGATTCTACAGATGCTGATGACGTTAAACTACTATTAAATGAGTTAGTAGAAGCTTATAAGGTTAGGAAGACGTTGAGAGAGGTTTTGATGAAGATTATTAGGGAAGGACCTTCCTCAACAACATCTACAACACCTACTAGATGTAGAGAAGACCTATGTATTGAGGAAGACGTTAATGAGTAGATTAAGGTATTAACGTTAATACTTACACCTCAGGAAACGTCCTTCAGATTAGGTAGATTAGTAATTCCCCATGATAGAGGTCTTAACCTACAGCTATTTACAGACGTTTAGGACGTCAGAGGTAGGTATTAGGTTTGAGTAGTGAGCAGTTATGATGTTACAGGTATTAGTAGTCTTCAACACCTTACAGGTGGGTATTTTAGAGTTAAGGTGTTTTTCCATTATGGAGGACCTGAAGAAAGACTCTACAGTAGTTTAGTAATTATATTGGTAGCGTTGTTGAAGGATGTCTATGTTGTGGTAGTTCATGATGTGGTAGTGATTAGAGATTTTATTAAAGTTGTTAGGGGTTGTAGGGAGTATTTTATGAAGTGATTTATAGTGTAGTAAGTATATGAACATCCTTAATATCTTCATATAGGGGGAGTCTTCATATACTGTATTGAGGGTTGATAGTGTTGGTTGGGTGTGAGGAGGACTTAAGGAGTGTGTTGAGGAGGTTATTTAGTGAGGAGAGGTTACTAATTTTCGGTATTGGTAATACCCTCAGAGGTGATGATGGTGTTGGTGTGTTAGTTGCTAAGAGGTTGAGGAGGTTAGCTAGAGGTTTAAGGAATGTTAAGGTAGTAGTCTGTGAGTCAGGGCTTGAGAACATGACTTACTTAGTAGGTCTGTACAGACCAACACATATATTGATAGTAGATGCTGTCTACGTAGCTAACAGCTTACCTGGGGATATCCACATACTTAAACCTCAAGACTTAAGCAATTACCAGTCAGTAACTACTCACCACCTACCGCTGAAGTTAATCATAGATTATATGAGGAGTTACGTAAGTGCTGAAGTAACTATAATCGGTGTTCAGGTTAAGAACATCGATATAGGTAGTAGGTTAAGTGATGAGGTTTTAAAGACTTATAAACACTTGATTAAGGTGTTTAAGGATGTCATCTCCAGTATGTTGACTTAAGTAATTGAAGGTCTGACTTGACGTGAATGTATTAACATGTATATTAGGTAAGCGATTAGAGATGTTGTTAGAACTACTATCAACATACTTACTAACGTCTTTAAATTAATCCTTATTAACGGTTTCCTAGCCCTCTCAACCTTAACCTTATAAGACCTACTATCAACACTATCCTCTATCTTGAAGGTGGATTCCCTAACCATCGTAGATAGCCCTATATCACGACATTCTATACTTCTTAAAGTCCTAACTAATATGTTTTTATAGGGACGTAGGCTTGAGAATCTAGGGTCTCTACTTACTCTCTCCTCAACTACATCTACGTAACATGCTAGGGGTTCTAAAGCCTTAGCAACTACACTAATGTTGAGGAATTCCTCGAAAACCTTATATGATGCTTCAATACCGTAGATATCCTTAATACTAGTTACTACACTTGATAACTTAATTAAGTACCAATCAATACTCTTACCTAGTAAGACCTCGTTAGTGAATATCCTAACTATATCTTCTAAATCCTTCAACTTAAACTACCTGAAATCTTTATTATTAGTAGGATTAAAATAGTTAGATTCTAGTCTAACACATCCACAAACATTTTAATTTTTAATTTAGGACTTAGTAATTTACTGGTGTTGTTCGTGGGTAGGTATGTATTAACTAATTGCTACGTATTTGATGGTTTAGGGAACTTATTTAAAGGTTCTGTAGTTGTTGAGGGTAGTAGGATAGTTGATGTTGGGAGTGAGGGTAGTGTTGAAGTACCTAAGGATGCTGAAGTTATTGATTTAGGTGGTATGTACCTACTACCTGGGCTTATAGATGCACATCTACACTTAGTTGGTATGAGGACTGGAGACTTCGTTAAAGAACCACTTCTAACACCTTATGAGACTTTCGTAGCTAGGGTTGTGAAGGATTTAGAGGAGTTGATATATTCTGGTTTTACTACAGTTGGTGATGCAGGTAGTTTAATAGCTGTTAAGATTAAGCAGGCTGTTAATGAGGGAACTGTAGTCGGTCCTAGAATTATTGCTGCAGGACTTACATTAAGTCCAACATTCGGTCACGGTGATACACACTACCTCCCTATAGAGTACGTTGATTTCAGAACTACTAAGAAGTTAACACCTCTAACCTCACTAATATGTGATGGTGTTGATGAGTGTAGGAAGGCTGCTAGGTATGCGTTGAGAGAGGATGCTGACTTCATAAAGATTATGGCTACTGGTGGTGTCTTATCACAGAAGGATAGACCTGAATACAGGCAGTTCACACTTGAGGAGATTAAAGCTATTGTTGATGAGGCTAGAGCTGCTGGTAGGTTTGTACATGCACATGCTCAAGGTACTGAAGGTATTAAGAATGCTATATTAGGTGGTGTTAAGGTCATAGCACACGCTATATACATTGATGAGGAGTGTTCAGCACTTGCTAAGGACTTAGATGTAGTGGTAGTACCTACATTCTCTATAGTCAATAAGATCTTAAGCATAGGTAGTAAGATCGGGATTCCTGAGTGGGGTTTGAGGAAGGCTGAGGAAGCTAATAAAGCACATATAAGTAATATTAGGAAGGCCTACAGATTAGGTGTTAAGATTGCTACTGGGACTGACTTCTGCGGAGGTCCGTTAAGGATGGGTGATAACGCTTTAGAGATTAAGTTATTAGTTGAGAATGTGGGGATGGAGCCTAAGGAAGCATTAATAGCTGCTACGAGGGTAGCTGCTGAAGCTGTAGGTCTTAAAGATGTTGTGGGAACCATTGAGAAGGGGAAGATTGCTGATTTAATAGCTGTGAGTGGTAACCCACTAAATAACTTAGACATACTCATGAATAAAGAAAATATAAAGTTAGTGATTAAGGAGGGTAGAGTAGTTAAGAAGTTATTTTAAATAACTTAAAAACCTAAGTCCTCATTAACTAACACTACATGTACGTCAGTAGCTGTTGGTTTACGTTCTATTACGACTGTAATATTACATGACCTCTCAGGTGATTTACAATCTACACAGTAGCCTAAGGTAGTACATGGTGTCTTATAATTAAGTCTTAAAGCGTTTGCGACAGCAGCTATGTTCTTAGCTCTTGATACCCCTTCCTCTACATTCCTTACTAACTTATTCCTACCGACAACTACTATAACCCTCTTAGGACCGAATACCATAGCAGCAACTCTATTACCTAAGGCGTCAATATTAATTAACTTACCGTCTAATGTCACAGCGTTAGAACTACATAGGTATACATCTGAGGTTAATGCCTTCCTCCTTAACTCTAGAGATTCTTCAGGACTAACCTTAACCCAATGATGAACTACCTTAAACCCCCTCCTCTCAAGCTCCTCAATAATACCGACCTCCCTAATAGTTACTGAACCACCAATACCTACTACAGAACCTTCAGGTATTAAACTAAGGATTAACTCCTTAGCTGTAACTCTATCAGGAACTACATAAACTTTAAATCCATTACTTTCTAACGCCTTAGCTACTGTATTTAATCTTAACTCATGTAATTTATTCTTAATATCTTCGAACATGTTATCACAGTAGGTAAATTATTGATTTTAAGTAATAAATTATTTTCCATAATATATTTTAATGTATTAGATATAGACTTAAGTGGGTTTGTATGAGATTTGAAGGTATAATTACAGCATTAGTTACTCCCTTCACAGTAGATTCTAAGTTAAATGTGGATGGTTTAAGACATCTAATAGATTTTCAGTTAAGTGGTGGTGTTACATCATTCTTTATATGCGGTACTTACGGGTTAGGACCTATAATGAGTGTTAATGAGAGGAAGAAGGTTGCTGAAGTAGTTGTTGAGTCTGTAGGTAGTAGGGGTAGGGTTATAGTTCATGTAGGTAGTTTAAATATTGATACTACGTTAGAACTAGCTAGACATGCTGAGGATGTAGGTGCTTACGCTATAGCCTCACTCCCACCGTATTACTACATATATGATGATGAGGCAATCATCAACTACTTTAAGAAGTTAGTAGCTCATGTCGGGATACCTGTATACCTATATAATAACCCTGCTAGGACTGGAGTTAGGATTACCTCAGAACTACTTAAGAAGTTAGCTGATGTAGGTGTCGCTGGTGTTAAGGATAGTAGCTTCGATATAGTTAAGTTTTACGAGGATTTAACATTAGTTGACCCTAGTAGGTTTGAGTTTATAATGGGTACTGAGGCATTACTACTACCAGCTATGGTAGTAGGTGTTAGGTCATGTATCTCTGGATTATCTAACGTATTTCCGGAATTAGTTGTTAAGCTATATAAATTAGTTAGTGGTGGTGATTACGTAAACGCATCTAAACTACATTTAGAGGTTATTAAGGTTAGGAAGGTACTACACTTAGTCCCGACAATACCAGCTATCTTTGAAGTCCTCAGGTTTAGAGGTATTGATGTAGGTATACCTAAACCACCACTTAGGAGTTTAAGTAGTAAGGAGGTTGAGTTATTAAGGAGTGAGTTGTTGAGGTTAGGTATTTTGAGGTAGATGTCTTGAGTAAGTATGTCTCAGTAGATATAGGTACTACTAGTGTTAAGGTATTTCTATTAGGTGATGACGGTAATGTAGTTAGAGGTTATGTAGACCCTATAAACACGTACAATATTCCTGAAGTAGGTGGTATTGAACAATCAGTAGATGAAGTATATTCTAAGGTCTTCAACGGTATTAAGAATGTAGTTAAGGGTTTTGAGGATGAAGTTATAGGGTTAACTTTTAGTGGTTATGGTTATAGCCTAGCCTGCTTAGACCTCAACTTTAACCCAGTAACTAATGTGATGACCTACTTAGATGCTAGGGCTAGAGATGAGCAGGGATTACTTGAGGAAGTAGGTTACGAACTCTACAGACGTACTGGTTGTCCACCACTGTATATATACCCGGTAGCTAAGATCTTATGGCTTAAACGTAGGGGCTTACTAGGTAGTGTTAGGAGGTTCTCCTTAGTTAAAGACTACATAATCTATAGGTTAAGTAGGTCTAGGTTATGGTATGTAGACTTAAGTGTTGCATCAACATCAGGACTACTTAATACTCATACCTTAAGATGGGATGACCTAGCATTAAGTTTAGTAGGTGTTGATGAGTCCTCACTACCTGAGTTAGTAGATGGTGCTAAACTACTAGACTACATATCAATACCTGAGTTAAACCTCTACAACATAGCATTATCTTTAGGTGCTATGGACGGTACACTTCAGAACTTAGCATACTCATTATATAGTGGTGAAGCAGCTATGAATCTAGGTTCTTCAGCTGCTTTAAGAGTGTTAAGTAGGGATGTAGTTATAGATAGGGATGAATCTATGAGGTTATACCATTACTACGTAGCTGATGGTTATAGAGTTACTGGAGCTATATTCAATAACGGTATGTCAGTTATTGATTGGTTTAAAGATGTAGTAGGTTTAAAAGACATACAACCACTACCCACAAACTACAAACACACACCATCATGTAAGGACGGTATCTACGTACTACCATTCGCTTTAGGTGAGACCCTACCGTTTAGAGCTCCATACATGAAGTTCTCCATACTAGGATTAACAATAAGTAATACCTTAAGTGATGTTATGAAGGCATTATTCGAAGGTATAGGATTCCTATTTAAGGAAACCATCAATGCATTAAGAGATAACGGTATTGAAGTTAATGAAGTACACTGCGGTGGTGGTGGATGTTTAGTAAATGAATTAGTTAAGACAATCTCAGAAACTATGTGTAAACCAATAATTACCTATCAAGAGGAAATCTCAAGAGCTGCTAGTGCATTAGGTGCGTTAGCAACATTACTAAGAGCCCTAAAACACTTCAACGATTTAAGAGAAATAAAGTTTAGAACAGTAGATGAATCCAGGAAAACACTAATAAAACCTGAAGAAGAACACTGTAAAACATATAATGAATGCCTTAAAAACTTCCATAACATAGTTAAAACCTTAACAACTATATACAAGACTACTTTCACCAGTAGATAAAGATTTATTAAACTTCACTTAATCAAATAACTCGGTTAGGGCCCGTCGTCTAGCCTGGTTAGGACGCCGCCCTTACGAGGCGGAGGTCCTGGGTTCGAATCCCAGCGGGCCCACCACCCCCAATCTTATCATAAGGGCCTATATAGATGAGTTTCTTCCTACCGTTAACGTATACACCATTATAGAGGTAGTAACAGCCCTTAACCTTCATAACTGTGTAGAACACGTTATCACCACTCATTATAACCCACCATCAAACTTATCCTTAAGATTAGGTGAAGTAGTAATTATTAATTTGAGGTAGTGAAAAAGAATGCTTAGTTTAAATACTTGCTTTTCCGGTGTGTACTGATGTAGAGTATCGTGGTGAATGCTAGTACTAGAGAGAGTGCTAGTATTACGTTACTGTTTAATAATGATTTAGTTGTTGTAGTACTTACTGAGGACTCTTTAACATTGTCTGCATTGAACATTAAATTCTTAAGTGCTTTATATTGATTTACTATGGACTCTAAGTTGAAATTATATATCAGTATGGGTCTTGCAGGTGCTCCTGAACCTTCTTTAACGATCATAGCCGGTAATGATAGTATGAATGCTGTAGTATCTCTCCTCGGTAATACAGCTAAGTTATAGTTTTCTCCTATCCATATATTAGCATTTACTAAGATCTTATGAGCTGGGAAATCTACAGCCTGAGTTGGTGGGTCTACACTAAGTGTGTCTAGGGCTATACCCTTAATACCCTTACTCACTAAGTACTCAGCAGCTTCTGGCGATAATCCTGGGAACCCCTTACCAATAGCATTCCAATACTCATCCCATGTCTTATAAGTCCCCCAATAACGAGCCCAACCAGTATATATCAAAACTATATCATCTCTACTTATCCTAATACCAGTCTTCCCCTCCCACGACTTAATATCCTCAACAGTTATTGAGTAATTAGGATGTCTTACATATGGTCTCATATCCATAATCACAGCCCTACCCCAGAATCTATCTAAGGGAATCTCATCAATTCTCCAAACACCGACTGCAAAGTGTGCTGGCGCATCCATATGAGTACCTATATGTTCATTCATTGTTAAGAATCCGTAGTAAGCGGCATAGGTGCTTATCATCTCTTTAGGAGTACCTAACGTCTTAAAACCTCTCCATATTGTAAACCAGGCTGGCATACCGTTCTCAACAGTAAATGCTAAGTCGTACTTTTCAGCTTGATCTAATGAAGTCTTAATCATATTTGCGAGTAGTAAATTAAGACGGATATCTGCATTAGGATCATAAATAGCTAGTAATTCAAGGCCTGGACCTGCAGAACCATATTTAGTCTTCATAGGAGCTAATAGTAAGAATACTGCGTTATTAGCAAGCTTCTCTAAATTAGTATTTATATTCTCAATTATGTATATATTCGCTTCAGTTAATATGTAATGTGCTGGGAAGTTCATAGCTGGTGCAGGGTCTATACTTAAGGTATCTACACCGACCCCTACAATCCCCTTACTTACTAAATACCTAGCAGCATCTGGTGAAAGTCCAGGCCAACCTCTAGCTATACTCCAGTATTGGTCCCAGCTAGTATAGAGACCCCAGTAATTAGCCCAACCAGTATATATCAGAACTATAGAACCCTTAGGAATCTCAACACCAACAGTTCTCTCCCAATCCATCAACTCATTCATAGTTATAGTATCGTTGGGATGTGAGATATACTTCCTAGCATCAACAACTACCGCAACTCCGTAAAGAATATCTAATGGTAACTCATTAACGAATAATCCATCATAGTAGAAATGTACTGGAGCATCTACATGAGTACCGACATGCTCTCCAGAATTATTAAGGAATAACGAGTAATAACCATCCTTAGGAACGGTAGCTAGTACCGAAACCTCATTAATAATACCAAACCACTTAATAACCTCATTCTGTATAGGATTAGTTAATTCTATAACTTTAAGACCTAATAAGTCTGACTCCCTAGGAGTAGGTAACTTCTCAACATAAGCTAACGATACAACTCCTGATAAGGCACTAACAGTTATTAATATTGTTAAACATGATAATGTTAAACTACGTAACAGGAACTTCATATCAAACACCATCAAATAATTTAATGTATAAGCAAATTTAAATTATTATTATAATTAAAGAAGGTCATAATGGTATTTACAATATTGAGATTATTATAATCTCCCTCAGTATTAGGTATCAGTTTAAACACAGGTCAGCATCTATACTTAGTTCACAGCTGTTTCATCACTTAGTTAAGTCCTCAATTAATTTTGAGTGTTAAGGTATATTAGTTTTAGGTTTATACTAATATGTGGTAATATTATGGGGCTTAAGGAGTTTATGGATGAGTGGTTTCATTCTATAGAGCTCATTAAGATGAAGTTTAAGGATAATATAGTTTATGAGGTAGGTCCTAAGGACTTACCTGGATTAAGTGATTTGAGGTCTGCTATCTCTGAAGCTATTAGGAATCCTATAGGTTGTAAACCTCTATACGAACTTGTTAGACCTGGTATGAAGGTTGTTATAGTTGCTGATGATATCACTAGAGCTACTCCTAGGGATAAGATAATACCCATAATACTTGATGAGTTGAATAGGGTTGGAGTCCCTGATAATGATATTACTATAGTTATTGCCTTAGGTACTCATAGGTATATGACTGATGATGAGATCTTAAGATGTTTTGGTGAGGAAGTTGTTAAGAGGGTTAAAATAGTTAATCATGAGTGGATGGATAAAGATAAACTCGTTTATGTAGGGACTACTAAGAATGGTACTCCAGTATATGTTAATAAGTTGGTTTACGAAGCTGACTTCGTAGTAGGTGTTGGTAGTATAATACCGCATCTCTTCGCAGGTTATGGTGGTGGAGCTAAGATCATACAACCAGGTGTATGTAGTGAGGAAACCACAGCATATACACACCTACTAGCAGCTTTAGAAGACCCTCTAAAACTCCTTGGAGACCCTGAAAACATTGTTAGGAAGGAGATGGAGGAAGTTGCTGAAGTTGTAGGTCTCGACTTCATAGTTAATGTGGTATTCAACGGTAGGGGTGAGGTAGTTAAAGTAGTTGCTGGTGATATGAGGAAGGCTTTCAGGGAAGGTGTTAGAGTAGCTGAGAAGATCTATAAGAGGGAAATACCTAAATTAGCTGATATAGTTATAGTTAATACTTACCCAGCAGTAATAGATTACTGGCAATCTATTAAGGGGTTCATACATGCACAACTAGGTGTTAGGGAGGGAGGTACAGTAATACTCTATACTGATTGTCCTGACGGTATATCACCAGTACATAGAAGGACGTTTGAGAAGTATAGTAGAGCTACTATACAAGAGCTAGAGAGGGTTATTAAGGAGAGAAGCGAAGAAGATTTAGTGGGTTTAGCGTCAATCTACATACATACTAAGTATATAAATAGAGTTGAATGTATATGTGTTTCTAAAGGTTTAACGTTGGAGGATAAGAAAGTGCTTAGAGTTAAACATGCAGATACGTTATTAGATGCTGTTGATCTAGCCATGAGTAAACATGGTAGTAAAGCTAGGATTGGAATCATACACCACGGTGGTGAGGTATACCCAGTACTAAAGCATTAGTTGAGTAGTAGTACACAGCTATTAAAAATTTAAGGATATCCTAGATAATATCCTCGGTGTTAGTATGTCCGAAGGTACTTACTCACTACTTCATAAAGACCTTATAGAGATTGTTAAGCTTAAGTCGGATCCTATAGGAATTAAATTGTTCAGTGATGTTCGTCCTGACTTACCATACCTTAACAAGAATCTAGCTCTATGTCAGGTCATGAAGTTAGCAAGTATTTACGGTAGGACTATCGGGATCTCAGCAGATAACGTTGATGCATGTGTTATAGGTACTTGGATACTTGGTTTTAAGGAATTACCTGAAGGTTATGCTAAGAGATGGGTGGTTTTAAGGAGGATTAGTGAGGAAGTAGCTAATAAGTTATTAGAGCAAATCCATAGACTACCTATGGGTAAGTATAAATCCGGTGTTATAGCACCTCTTAAGAAATTTGATGAATTAAATACAGACCCTGATGTAGTCATACTAATGACTAACTCAGCACAAGCATACCTACTATTGAGGGGATACTTCGACTCAACAGGTATTAAACCTAAATCAGACTTCAACGGACATGCTGCATGTGAAGTTATAGCTACACCATATGAGGGTAACTCACCATGGCTTACAATACCTTGTGGTGGTGCTAGAGGACTTGCTGAAGCTCAAGACGATGAAATCTGGTTAGGCATGACTGTAGAACATTTAAAAATAGTTATTAATAGGTTGAAGAATGAGGGGAGTAAATACCCACCGACAGTTTATCAAATAGTTATGACTCCACCAATACCTGAACACTCACTAACACGACTAATAAGTAGGAGTTAGGAAGTTCTAACATAAGCATTATTTTTACTTAACCCTCACTACATTCTTAACAGCTCTAACGATATCTGAAGCTGTAAGTCCTAAATCCTCTAAAGACTTAACTGAATACCCGTAAACGTTCTTAACCCCTATAAATTCTATAGGTATTGGGTATTCTCTGATTAGTACTTCAGCTACTGTACTGCCTAAACCTCCTAATATGTTATGTTCTTCAGCTACTACTAAAGCACCTGTACTCCTAGCATATTTAATTAATGTGTTAATATCTAATGGTTTAATAGTGTGGAAGTCTAAGACTGCAACATCTATATTATGGTTCTTGAGTTCTTTAGCTGCTTTAAGAGCTTCAAAAACCATACTACCAACAGCTACTATAGCTACATCAAAACCATCCCTAACAACATTAGCAACCCCTAACCTACATACACACTCATCATAAACCCTCCCATATTCTTCCTCATATATACGCATGTATGTAGGTCCATCAACACTTAAAACCTCCTCAAAACAACACCTTAACTCTACAGAATCTGCAGGACTTACAATAGTTATATTAGGTACTATACGCATGAGTGAGAAATCCTCATAACAACTACTTAAGCAGTCGTTGTTAATACTCCTATGAATACCTACTAACTTCACATTTAACCTAGCCCTACTAATAATATCTCTAACCCATTCCCAAACCCTCATAAGCGATCCTGTATATGCGGGGATAACTACCTTCTTACCACATACTGCTAAACCTGTAGCAATACCTATTAAACCCTGTACATCTACATCAATACCTACGAATCTCTCAGGGAAGTTCTCAGCAAATATTGGGGCTATAGTATTACTGGCTAACTCAACTACATATAACTCCTTATACTTAAGTCCTAATTCAACTAAAGCCTTACCGAAAGCTAATCTCATCCAGACATACCCCGTATAAACCTACTCATAGGGGATGTTATAGTGAGTACGTAATTCACACTCTTTAGTCAGAATATCTCTATAGTTATTAATAGTAGTAATTACTGAAGGTTTCCCAACAACATTAACTTCATTTAAAACTCTTAACAACTCTATAGGGTTATAATCACTAACCCTAACTACATGCCAACCAGATATACATAACCTCAGGATAAGGTCTTCCTTAAGACCTCCTTGATTACTTAAACCCCTACTTACTATTACTAATACTAGATTATCTAATCTTAATTTACTAGCAACTAATACTGCTTCCCATACCCGCTCCTCAACCAACTCCTCACTACCCCCAACTACGTAAACTTTAGCTGGTATACCATCCCTCTTAAGTGCTAAAGCCATACCACAACCAATTAATAACCCTTGACCTAAGGATTGTGAAATAACATCAATCCCCGGAACACCTACCTCAGAATACTTCTGTATTAACTCCTCAATACTTCTAAAACTCAATACCCTACCCTCAGGTACTAATCCAGCTATAGCTAGTACTGTATATAGTGTTGGAGTTATATACCTCCTACTCACTACTAACCTATCCCTTAAAGATGACTTACTACTCCCTACCTCATAACCTCTATATAGGTATAACGTTATGAGTATATCCATTATTGAGAGTGTATACTCTAAATACTCTGCATCAACCTCAGTAATAATCTTACGAATATAATCTCTAGCTAAGCTAATCTTCTCACTTAAGTCTTTAACAACTCTATAGTCTAGACCTACATGATTAAATGACTTAACATTAATTATTTCTGTTATTATTTGTCCTGCTGGTGTTAGTTTTATTTGTTTTCCTTGATATGTTTCTATAATTCCTAGGTCTTTAAGTATTTTTGCATTTATTTTTAATGTTGATAGTGGTATATTATACTTTTTAGAAATTATCTTTAGAGCATGTGTTAAACTCTTAAACTCATAACTACTTAACTCCCTCAATATGATTAATTGATTATTATTTAAACCCCTCCTCAAAATCCTCCTAATAACTTCAACAAAACTACTACCTAAATCTAAAGACGATATTGGAGGTGCTTCCATTGGAATTGGTTCTCCATATAACCCCTAGATCTGCTTATACGAACTATTTAAAAATGTATTGGTTAGGTATACCTACCTAGAAATTAAATAAAGTTTAATTAGCTTAAAATCATTTAAACTCGAATGCATTTAGTAATGAGCTTATATCAGGTATACCTAACCGAGCTTTTGATAGTGATTCTTTAATTAGTCCTAAATCTATGTACGGCTGTAACTTATACTCACTAACACTCTTAACTATTAAATCAGGACTTATACCAACTAAAGCTGAGTACCATCCAACCCATTTAGAAGGATCTCTACTATACTCCTTTAAAGCTATCTGATATATCTCTGAGATCTTAGACCTTAAATCACTGTCTATAGCTGTTGTAGAAGCTAATGTACAGCAGTACTTAATACCTAAGTCACTACATGATACTACATACCTATAGTTATACATTCTTAAGTACTCAGTTAGTGGGTGCCAAACAACTACATATTTAAATCTTCTATATTTAATATTAGGTAGTACATCAGTTAATGGGTTGCTAAAGTACTTAGTTGTTGATGTATCTATTAAACCCTCATTAATAGCTAATAATCTACAGAGGTCCATAGTTGAGAACTCACTACATAATACTTCATCAGTAGTTGATGATTGACTCACCATTACTGCAGAACCTCCGTAAACACCACCTCCTAAAATCCTTAATGACTTAGTTAATGAGTAAGTATATAGTTGTGTTATTAAGGGGGTTAACGCTAGATCAACTTCATTCTTTATCAGAGCTAATGTAGCTGTTATAGCGTTAGTATATACAGTAACGTTAACCTCAAATCCTAACCTTTCCCTAAGTAACTTAATGAAGGGGGTTATGAATGGGTACTCACTAGACCATACAATACCTAATCTAACCACCCCACCCCTTAAAACACTACCAACATGAGCTCTAGACTTAACTACGTATTGATTACCGACCCTCACCCTAACTACTAAACCTAAAGATTCTAAATCCTTTAAAACCTCACTAACCCTACTCTTAGACACATTTAATGCTCTGTAAATACTAGACTGTAGAATACCTTCTGGGTAATTACTAAGTAGTTTAAGTATCTTCTCCTTAATAGTTAATTCCATACACTCATCTACACATAACTATCAGTAATAAAGTTTTTAAATCATAGCCGAACTATAGTTCGGAGGTTAGATGACGAAAACACGTATATATGCTATAGTATTTGTGGTGGTTATCATACTGTTCTATACTGTACCGTATACGACATTAAGAGATGCTAAGGGGTTAACACTAATTACTTACTGGTCATTACTTACTTTAGTCTGGATTATCACGACGTTACTCTATATTAGGAGGTGGTGAAGGTGTTAGAGGTCTTCTCTATAATTCTAACATCGTATGTATTAGTAGGTACGGTAATAGCTATCATCTCTAGGAGGTTCGGTATTAAATCTACTAGTGATTACTTCATAGGTAGTTATAGGTTAGGATCCTTCTTATCAGCTATGACATACGCAGCAACAACCTATAGTGCTTTCATGATGGTTGGCTTAGTAGGACTTACGTATGCGACAGGTGTAGGTGCTTTAGGTTTTGAACTTGCTTACCTAGTAGCTACTGTTGCATTACTAACAATATTCTCACGTAGTGTGTGGGGTATGGCTAGGGAGAGGAGGTGGGTTAGTCCTTCAGAAATGCTTTCAGACCTATACAAGAGTAAGTTACTGGGTTACTTAGTAGCTATCACGTACTTCATAGCGTTAATACCTTACACATCAGCTCAGGTAATAGGTATAGGGACTATACTTGAGAGTTTAGGTCTGAACTACGTGTTAGGTATTATAATAGCTACATCCTTAATCTTAATATGGACTATACTAGCTGGTTTATGGAGTGTAGCATCTACAGACGCGTATCAGGGAATACTAATGATTACAGCATCAATAATATTCTTATGGTTAACATTAACTAAACTCCCATCAACTGATTTAAAAACAGTGATTAACGTGTTAGATAATGTAGGGGTTACTGGTTTAACCCCCTTCTGGAGCTTCAATACATTCCTAGCCTACACCATACCCTGGATATTCTTCGCAGTAACTAACCCTCAAGTAGTTCAGAGGATCTATATGCCAGCTACTGAGAAAGCTCTTAAGAACATGATAAAGTACTTCTCAATATACGGCTTCCTATACACTGTACTAGTAGTTATAATTGGTTTATTAGCTAGAGTGTTAACAGAGTTTAAGGTAATACCATTCATAAGTTATAGAGACTTAGTAACACCTACGTTAGTACTTACTCTAGACCCCATACCAGCATCAATAATCCTCATATCCATAATAGCTGCTGCAGTATCTACAGCTAACTCCATAATATTAAGTGTTACGTCATCAATTGTTAGAGACTTCTACGAATCTAAGTTAAGAGTTAGTAGTAGGGAGGTATTAGTAGTAAGTAATATCGTAGTTATAACGTTAACAGTGATAACAGCATTAATAGCTTATTTAAGACCTGGCTTTATTGTTGAGATGTCAGTACTCTCCTCAGTAATACTACTACCACTAGCTCCAATAACCATAGTTAGTTGGTTAGGGGTTAAAGACCTAGAGAATCTAAAGTATGGGGCGGTAACAGCATTAATTTGTGGGGTCTCTATAGCTGTTTACAACGCCTTAATATACGGGCCGGTAAAAGCCTTCCTAACCACAGTACTGGAGATCCCTATATCCTTATGGGTGTTAACAATATCAACATCAATACTAATAATAAATTACGTCATAGTAACCCGTAGACGTAGACCTCAGATACTGAGGAGAGGAAGTAAGTATTAATAAGTTTATTAAATCTGGAGTTTATTATTAAGTGTGGTTATCATGAATTTTGAATCTCTTAAGGAGTTCTTAATGAAGGGTACTATAGTAGAGATTTTAATGACACCATTCACAAAAGATGAAGAACTAGATGTTGAGGGTCTTAGAGAGAATATTAGATACCTCGTCGAGGTTTTTAAGGGGGAACCAGTAGCTCTAACCCCCTGCGGTAGTCTAAGTGAGTTCTACGCTATGAGTGAAGAAGAGATTAAGAAGGTTATTAAGATAACTGTTGAGGAGGTAGGCGGTAAACTCCCTGTAATTGCTGGTACTGGTGCTGCTGGGACTAAACTAGCTATTAACTTAAGTAAGTATGCTGAGGATGTAGGTGTTGATGGTGTTCAAGTAGTCCTCCCATACTACCACACACCTGAGGAAGTAGGTATGTACCTACACTATAAGAGGATTGCTGAGTCTTTAAACATAGGTGTTGTTATATATAATAACCCATACGTATCTAAAGCATATATAAAACCTCCGCTAATGAAGAAGATAGTTAATGATATACCTAACATCGTCGGTGTTAAGGAGAACACACCATTCATAGACATGTTTCACCAGCAAGTTAAGGCTGTAGGACATAAAATACCTATAATTCAAGGACGTGGTGAGTGGTGGTACGTAGCGACACTACCCTACGGAGCTAAAGGATTCGTATCAGGTCTAAACTTCATGCCTAAATTCAGTTTAGAAATCCTTAAAGCAGGAGTTAGTGGTGATTGGAAGAAAGCGCATGAGTTAATTAAGAAGTTAGAACCTCTAGATGAGTTCATAGCTAAGATGCGTGAGAAGTACGGACCTCCAACATCAATACTACAACCACCGTATACAGTATCATACATATACATGAGTGTTAGGAAGGCAGCTATGGATATATTAGGGTTGAGAGGAGGGTCTATGAGACTACCGTTAATTAACCTTAAAGATGAGGATAGAGAGGAGTTGAAGAAGATATTACTTGAGGACCTCGGACTTAAACCAATAAAATAATTACTTAAGTAAACATATTTTTAAACATCCTACATAACTAACTACTTTAATACATCGGAAATTCAAATAATATCAATAAGTTATCCTCACTATGAGTAATTAATCGTAATTATTACTGGTAGTAAATCGAATGCTTAAAAAATTTTCATATAATTATAAGTAGGTGTTGAGGTAGTGGTTAGGTTATCAACTAACGCTGTACACGGTCATGAACATAGTGATGAGTATGGATCACATATACCACCGATATACACTAGTGTTATTTACGAGTATATAGATTATGAGCTTAAGTTAGCTAAGTTCATTGATAGAGGTAATTACTTAAGATATGGGAGAGAAGAAAACCCGACTACTAGGGCTTTAGAGAGGGTCATTACTAAGTTAGAGAACACTGAAGATTCCTTAGCTTTCAATAGTGGTATGTCAGCTATATCAACTACATTCATATGGTATTTAAAACCTGGTGATAAAGTTGTAGTCCCTATGGAACTCTACAGCTCAACATTTGTCTTACTAAATAATATTTCACAGAAGTTCAGTATTAAGGTGGAGAAGGTATGGCCATCAGCAGAAGATATAGTTAATGCTGTAGATAGTAAGACATCACTAATATTTGTGGAGTCTATGACTAACCCTACAAATAGGGTTATAGACCTCGACTATATCTTCAAACATACTGACTTAAGTAAAGTAGCTCTAGTAGTTGATAACACATTCACAACCCCAGTAATTTTAAAACCTGTAAGGTATGGGGCTAGGTTAGTAATTCATAGTATGACTAAATACTTCGGAGGACATAATGACGTAGTAGGTGGTGCTGTAGCTGGGGGTAGAGAGGATATTATGGCGTTATGGGATTGGAGGAGGGTTTTAGGAGGTATTCTCCAACCCTTCGAAGCATACATGGTTCTTAGAGGTGTGAAAACACTTGAAGTTAGGTTTGAGAGACAGAGTACTAATGCTAAGGCTATTGCTGAGTACTTAGCTGAACACTCTAGAATTGAGGAGGTAATGTATCCAGGATTAAGTAAGAACCCGTACCACGACATAGCTAGGAAATTATTTGAAAAACCATTATATGGTGGTGTATTAAGTATTAAGATTAAAGGAACTTACGAAGATACTTTAAAGTTCGTAGGTAAGTTAAGAATTATAAGGAGATGTCCAAGTCTTGGGGGTACTGAAAGTATGGCTGTAGTACCAGTTAAAGCAGCGTCTATGTTTATAGAACCAGAGCATAGGTTGAAATTAGGGATTACGGAGAATCTAGTAAGACTCTCTATAGGGTTAGAAGATGTTAATGACTTAATAGAGGATTTATCACAAGCACTATCCTAAAACAGTATTTTAAGTATTTAAAAAAAGTAATTCTATTATTTTAGGAATTACTCACGTAACTCCTCAATAACTATAGCGTTAACAGGACATGAATCAGCTGCTCCCTTAACACATTGATATAGTTCTTCTGGTACTACACCAACTGAGACTTCATCAGTAAGTTCTACAGTGTATGTATCAACTACTTTATTCTTACCGTTATCACTCCCTAACTCAAACACTTTAGGACATAGAGCTGGTGCTACACCACAAGCTATACATAAAGACCTATCCACAGTAACTTTATACTTAACCATATAGACACAATAATTACTTACGGTGAAAATTAATTAGTTTTTAACATTAACTACTTTTAACTACTTACTAGTTAATACTTTAGATTCCTCTAATATACTGTTAAGTTCTATTAAGTCTGCAAGTATTGCTTGACCTGCTTCCTCACCACCAGCCCCCCTACCGATTAAGTATACATCACCTAATGAGTCAGTCCTATACATTACAGCATTTACAGTACTTGTTACTTGACCGAAGAAGCTGTTGATATCTACCTCCTCAGGTGTGACTTTAGCTCTTACTGTATTACCGTCAATCCAAGCTCTAGCAATTAACTTAATCCTCTTACCCCTCCTTAAAGCATCTTTAATATCATCTAACCTAATATCCCTGATACCCCTCCTAATAACATCCTTAGGTTTTAAATCACTATCAAATGCTATATTAGCTAATATTACAATCTTAGCTGCTGGGTCCCAAGCATCTACATCCATTGTTGGGTCTGCCTCAGCATAACCTTTTAATTGAGCGTCTCTTAAGGCCTCATTAAATGTTAACCCCTCCTCCATCTTAGTTAATATGTAGTTAGTAGTACCGTTTAATATACCGGCTACCTCACTTACGTAACAACCAGCTAAACCCCTAATTAAAGTCCTAATAGATGGTGTACCACTCATTACCGTACCACTAAAGAGTAGTTTAACTCCTCTCGACTTAGCTAAACTACTTAACTCTCTATAAGCTAGGGCTATAGGTCCTTTATTAGTAGTTATTACATGCTTACCTGAACTTAATGCTTTCCTAACATGTGTTAACCCCGGCTCACCAGTCTCTAAATTAGTCCAAGTAGCTTCAACAACTACATCAGCATTACTTACATCTATGAACTCTAAAGCCCCTAACCCCTTAACACCGTCGAACTCCTTCTCTAAAGACTTACCAGACCTAACGACTTCTAAAGCTTTAGTAATGTCTAGGCCTTCAGTATTAACTACACTACCGTATTTTAAATCACATATACCTACAACCCTAACCTTAAGGTTATACCTACTTAGTAGGTAGTTCCTCTTCCTAATGATGATATCTGTAAAACCCCTACCGACAACTCCAAAACCGATTAACGCGAGTTTAAGTTCCACCTAACACACCCTTAAACACGTATTATAGAGTTTTAAAAGACTTACTAAAGGTTTATCAGGAATATTTTTAAAATTCCTTAATTAAGCATGAATTTGGGAGTAAGTATTGGATGAGTCTAAGGGGAAGTTTATAGTTAGTACTATGAGGGATTTAGCTGAGTATGTTTTAAAAGTTATTGACTACATAAAGAGTGAGCAGGTTGAAGAATTAATTGATGTTTTAATCAAGGCTAGGAATGAGGTGCGGAAGGTCTTAGTAGTAGGTGTTGGTAGGTCAGGACTTGTTGGGAAGGCATTCGCGGTAAGGTTACTACACCTAGGTTTTAAAGTATACGTCTTAGGTGATACTATAGTCCCTGCATTAACACCTAATGATATAGTTATAGCTATAAGTGGTTCTGGTAGGACTAGATTAGTTGTAGATGCTGCTGAAGTAGCTAAGTCTATAGGTGCTAAGGTAATAGCTTTAACTAGCTTCCCAGACTCACCACTAGCTAAACTCTCAGATATAGTTGTTGAGATACCTGGGAGGCTTAAGGTAAGTACTGAAGAGGATTACTTCTCAAGACAGATATTAGGTATATACGAACCCTTATCACCTCTAGCATCACTATTCGAGATAACTGCTATGGCATTCCTAGACGGGTTAATAGTAGAGTTAACTCATAGATTACTTAAGAGTAGTTAATCATTAAGACTTAGTTACTAATTACTTTAAATGAAGGTATTAAGTATGAGTAAGTTAAGGATAGTAGTCTTCGACCTCGACGGCGTCTTAGTACCTTTTAGAAGTTCTTGGTGGTACCTACAGAAGTATTTTGGTGTTGATGGTGAGGTGTTCAGGATGGTTAACACTGAGTTATTCTATAAAGGTTTAATAACATATAGTGAGTGGATGTGTAGGGACCTCACACTCCTGACTTCTAAGGGATGTATAACTAAGGATGAGATTACTAATGCGTTCAATAAAGTTGAGTTAAGTGATGGTGCTGAAGAAGTATGTAATTACTTAGTAAGTAGGGGGGTTGAACTAGCTATAGTTAGTGGTGGTATTGACTTACTAGCTGACTACGTAGGGAGTAGGTTAGGTATTAAACGAATATACGTTAATAAACTACTCTTCGACGATAACAACTGCTTACTACCCTACGGAGTTGAAGTCGTAAACCCTCTAAAGAAGGATGAGGTACTTAACAAACTATCTAATGAGTTAGGTATACCTTTAGATGAGTTCATGTATGTAGGTGATACTACGTGGGACTTAAGTGCTTTGAAAGTAGTTGGTTACCCAGTAATACTTAACTGTAGTGAGTGTGTAGAAGAGCTTAAGAAGGTTAAGTCAAGGTATTACGTAATCAGTAGTTTAAGAGATATAATCCCTATAGTTAATGAAGTTATTACTTAAGTCTAAGATAACTACTTAAAACACTTAAGAAATCCTCTATAAACTCATTAACAGCTTCGTAAGAACTCCTACTCCTTAAAGACTTAATAAACCTTACACATATGTTAACCTCAGGCATGTTAAGTAACTTAACATGTACCTCATCATTACATAGAGTAGATAATTCCTCCTCAACCCTCCTACACTCCAGTAATTGATTAGTTGTACATGCGAGTTCTACAGTATATGTAAGTACTAATACGTTAAGTATAGGTCTTAAATCAGTAAATACTAACTTACTAGTTAAGTACTTACCAGCACTAACTACTACCTCCCTAATCAAAGCATTAATCGAGTTTCTAACATCATTAACTCTCCTTAAATCTATATTCCTAGTAAGTTCTTCTAAGTACTCCTTAACATCAATACCGTACTTAACTAAATCGTTACTAACGATGTAGAGATCGTTGAGTTTAGATTTAGAGTATACCCACCTACCTAAGTAATCACTACTGAATTTAATGACTATATCCACTAAGACGTTCAAGACCTTAGATATAGTGAGGAGTAATCCCTTAATATCTGTAGATATCATATCATATTTAATCCTAAGCTCTACTAACCTACCGACATCATACACTATACTTACAGCTCTACCGGAAACATCAAAGTATAACTTCTTAGTAGGTGTTTGAAGGATTAGTAAATCACCGTCTCGGTAAACATCAACTATACTAGATAGATCATACTCTTCTAAAGACCCTACGGATAAGTTATTAATTAATAACTTACCCTTAATAACACTCACATCACATAAGAAGTTATTACCGTTAACACCACATCTAGTTAATACCATACCCTCACCTACTAACCCTCCTAATAACACCCTCATGAATAACTACATCACTCCTACTAGCTAAGTATAGGTCTACAAACCATTTCAGAACCTTCTCATTTAACGGTATATCATTTAAAGGTACATCACCTCTAACTAATCTATCATCAAGATATGTAAATATTAGTGGTAAGTACTTAACCTTCCTTAAAGTATCTTCGAGTAAAGTTATAATTAGTAGTAGGTCGTGAAGTGTGTTTAACCCCTTAGAAGCTAATCTACTTATAAAATCACTACATACTCTAACATCGTTATAACTAGTTAGTTCTGATAACGTCTTAGTAATAAACTCCTTAGTTACCGGTAATAACTTACTAGTAGGTATTCCTAAACTACTCGCTACATTAACTATTAAACCCTCCTTAACTCCTACCTCATTCCTTAATAAATCAGTAACCTCTGTTAAACCCCTCCTTAAGTTAGTACATACACTCTTAATACTACCTAATAATCTATATATCGACCTCTCACTAATAGTGATAGTCCTTAACAAACTTAATAATTCCTTAAACGATGTCCGGAGTTCATAACTTAACACACCCTCATACTCCCTATAGAACTCATCAATACGTTCCCTAATAACTAATAAGTTATTGAGTATATTAGTGATGTTTACGGTGAGTTCGTTACTAACTTCATTAAGTACTTCCCTATACGTCCTAAGACTTGTTAATGATGTAACATCCTTACATGGTAAGGACGTATCAACACTTACTCTAATACCTAAGACTTCATCAACATTTCTAGAGATATTACCTAAAGTACTAATGTACTTCCCACATAAATTCACTAATAACTTACTTAAACCCTCACCTACAGCAGGTATATCCTCAAACCTCTTAACATTTAACAATACGTTAATAACTGATTCAACCTCATAATCTCTTAAACCATTAATTAATACTAACTCAGTATAAGTGTTCTTAACATCATTAACTAAGTTTAAATAATCATTAGTGATACCATCCCTAACACTCCTTAAGATATCCTTAATACGTACTAACTCATTAATGATTGTGTTCATGTAATCTATGGAGTAGGTATGTTTCTTCAGTAAATCCTCAACACTCCTTAAATTACTCCTAACACCATCCAACTCCTTATAATACCTACTAACACTTAAACCTAAGACTGCATTCACAACTAATGTACTAGCTACTGAGTAAACCTCTGTGAAGTCCTTATTAACCTCCTTAAACAACTCTGTAGCCTTAACCTTTAAAGAACTCAACTCACTGAATAAGTCATTAAATGATTTAATAAGTGGTATAGTTAATGCTGGTATTGTAATGTATATCAGGTGTTGAGGACCTACAGATACTAACTTATTCGAGAACATATACGTTGTAATTACTGAAGAAGTAGTTATGAGTATTATTAGTAACGAGTAGTACGTTGCAGTAGATATTAATAAGTATTTTAAGTCCCTCACCTTAGGTATGTAGTTCTTAATAACTCTAACGTAGATTACTCCAAACAATGAAAACATAACCGTAACCACTACTACTAACTTCAGTAGGTTTAACTCAGTACCTTCCTCCCAGTAAATAATGTTGAAGATGTTTAAGTGGTTAACATACCTAACATCAGCTATTAAGGGGAGTAGAGCGTAGGGTAGGTATGAGAAGAGGATGGTTAAGGAACATAACGAGACACTAACTAATGATTTAAGAAACACTACTTGAGAAATAATAACACTCATAGATATAACACCAGTTAAATCTATGAATCCTAGAGGTAGTGAGAATATTATGAAGCTCTGAGTAAAAGCTACATCATTATCTGAGCGTAAAACTACTAACACTAACGCTAAACTAGAAATTAACGATATTAACAGTAGAGTATAAGGTCCTAAGTACTGCTTAACTAATACCCCCGACATACTGTAGCTGTAAATATATAACATAGTTATTGAGGTTATAGTCAGTATTAACCCCTTCCTAAACTCTCTAAATACATAGATTGTCAGAATAATTAATAATATTGAGAAGAAGATTGAGACACCTACGAATGAGAAATCCCTAAGTAAGCCTAACCCGTACAAGAGTGTGTTGAAGGTGAGTATACAGAGTACCAATCCTAGTAAGTCTGTGAACTTCATCAGTGACCAACAATCCTAGTTAAATCATTTAAGGATATACCTAAGTCTTTACCCCTAATAACTTCATACACCTTAACAACCCCATCTAACCTACTTAATAATTGATTTGCAGGCCTAATCATAACTACAGTTAATACGTTACTTAAATCTCTAAACTCTATAACATGTAAATCATTTAACATGAAGTACCTACCCATATTACCTACCTCTAAATCCAAATCATTAAAATTATGGTATATTATGAGTAGAGCTGTATCTAACTTATTACTGTAGTCCCCTATTAAATGAAGTGAAAACCTCACTACATTTAGTAAGTTACTGAAGATTTCTAAGTCGATTTTAGGGAGGCATGTAACTACACCTAACTTATTAAACCTCCTTAAGTAGTTTTCAACACTATCACTATTCCTTAATACAGCATCTAAACACTTAACTAATGAATTACCACCGTTAATAAGTCTTAAGTACTTTAATAAATCCTTATTAATTATTAGCACGTAATTGATTAAGTCTTCTTTAAGGATCTTCACCACATATGTGAGTATGTTTATTAAATCATTATCATTAATTGTTGGGTTAACCTTAATGAAGAGTAACTTCTTAGCATTACCACAAATCACTTTAAGTTCTTTAAGTACTTCGTAAGTGATTGCTAGATTTGAAGGTGTTAAACTCACGTATATTAACACATCAATTAATTCACCAACTATGTAAGGCTTGAATGAAGTTATAACTTCTTGGAGTAAGTCTTTAGGTACTTCAAACCAGAAATTACTTGTTGAATTCCGGAGTCCACGTATAGGTAGGTATATAGTACCGTCATCACCTAAAAAACTCTTAAACATACTTAAATCCTCATCTGATTCTACAAGTACTAATCTCTTAAACGTCTTAATATCTACGAGGTCTAAAACCCTTAACAATCTATCCAAGGCTGAACCCATGATCATCACCGACCACGAACTCATCACTACTTATACTTCCATAGTCGTTATAATTACTCAGCATAAGTACCGAAGAATAGATCTGTAGTAAAGTAATTAACTTTTAAGTATTTACTGTATATCATTACTTGATGATGAGGGAGGTGATCTCTTAGATAGGTGAAGAGTGGTGTTCTCATCTGATATTACGCATAAGTTATTCAGAGTTTATGAGGAATTCTCTAAACGTAATTGTCTAGAACGTAGTAAGATACCTGAGTCGTTAGTAGGGTACTTAATTAGTAAGGACTTAATATACTTCGGATTAGGTGATGAGGTATGTATTAAGTCGTTAGTGGACCTAGCTTTAGAACTACTAACCCTCGGATACGATGTTGAATCCATCTCAAAACTACTGAATTGGAAATACTTTGAAGAACTAGTTAGTAATCACTTAATGTTAAGTGGTTATCACGTAATCAAGAATTTAAGGTTTGATTTAAGAAGGTATGAAGTAGATGTTGTAGGTGTTGAAGAGTCATCTAAGGTAGGTGTAGTTATAGACTGTAAGCATTGGAGTCCTAACTACAGTAAGAGGGGGAGGCTCTCACGTATAGCTAGTGAACATAGGGTTAAAGTAGAGGAATTAAGTATTAAATGTAGTTATGTTTTAAGGGATTATAGAGTATTAACTAAGGCTAAGTATTTAATACCTGTGGTAGTGACCCTAACTGATAGTTTGAGTGGGTATGTTAACGGGTCGTTCATAGTACCTATACTAAGGTTTAAAGACTTCATAAGTAATATAATGTACTACGTAGACATACTTTCAGGTAAGTCAGGTATGATTCTAAACAGATGTTATGACAGGTAAGATATTGTTAATAGTGTTACTCACTTACTAGGTATTACTACAGTAGTTGATGTGGTATTCCCTACAGGTTTAGACTCCTCAACACTTACATTAGTAGGTATTTGAGTATGTGTAGTACTCTCTACCGCACTTCTCTCCATTAAAGTACCTACAACACCTAAAACTACTGTAGCTACTATTAAACTAACTAATAGTATTAAACCACCTAATCTCTGACCTTGCCTCACCCTCAACACCTAACACCTTAATATTAAGTTTATGAGTCCTTAATAACTTAATAAGACATAAATACTTAAGTAGTAAGTAGGTTAGGTATTAAGTGTGACATCAGATACGGTACTACAGGTACTGTTATTAATAATAGTTACGGAGTTAACACTATATCTACTTAACATATATAGCGGGAGGTTCTCATCATTAGTTAAGAGTAAGAACATTACTATCAGTTTCTTCACGGTGATGGTAGATGTATCAAGGTTTAACTTAAGTTTCAGGAGGTCCTCTGTAGTCAGTAAGGTCGTCGGGTTTGTAGGTATGTTAAACATACTAATACTAATACTTATTTTCTACTGGATTGCACTACCTTCAGTAATCAACATAATTAAATCATTATTAGGTATTAGTAGAGTTGTTGAGGCTCCTCTAGTCCCAGTACTTCCAGGTATAACTATTAGGGGTGCAACAATACTCTACTTCTTAGTAGGTGTTGGTGTAGGTATTATAGTTCATGAACTCTCACACGCATTAGTATCTCTGAATGAAGGTATTAGAGTTGATTCTTGGGGTTTAGGGATATTCTTAGTATTCCCATTCGCTTACGTAAGGATTAACGATAACGACTATAACAAAGCTTCACTAAGTAGTAAGGTTAAGGTGTTATCAGCTGGTGTACTTTCTAACACAGTTATAGCCCTCCTAACACTCCTACTACTGAATACTGCCTCAGTAAGTATTAGTCAGTACTCAGTAGTTGTAATCCATGAATTAGATAGGAGTCTAGGTCCTCAAGCACCAGCTATAGTTGCTGGATTACCAACACCGTCGGTAATTAACGATATAAACGGGACTAAGATAAGGACTTTAAACGACTTAAGGAATTACCTCTCATCAATAGCTAATGAATCAACTACTTTAGTGATTAACATATCCAGGATTAAGGAATTAGAAGATGATGTGATTATTAGTGATTTATATAAGCCTGAAGTAGTAGTAGTTAATAAACCTTCTAATTGGTCGAGATTAGGTATATTAGTTGTTGAGGGACTATCACCTGAGACGCCTAAGTATCTATACTACTTAGGTAGAGTCCTCTACTGGACCTACCTAGTTAATATAAGCCTCGCAGTATTTAACGCAGCCCCACTAATAATTACAGATGGTGGTAGGATTATCTATGAATTCTCTAGGAAGTACGGTCTCACTAAAATTAATAACGTAATACAGTGGACTACAGTAGTTATTACAGCTATATTACTCGTAACAGGGTTCATGATCATTATCTAATTAAACTTCGATCATAACTTATAAGTTAATCAGTAATTAAATTACTATGACGTAGTCAGGGCTTAGTAGTTATGAGGTGTAGTTTATGGTTAAGGTGTTAGGGATTAACGGATCTCCAAGACCGTACGGTAATAGCTTCCAAGCATTAAAACTAGCTTTAAGAGCTGCTGAGTTAGAAGGTGCTGAAGTTGAGTTAGTAAATCTGTACGAGTATGAGATTAAGCCTTGCCTCGGATGTGTTAGTGATGATGTTAAAGCATGTGTTTACCCATGCCCTATAAATGATGATATGGTTAAACTATATCCGAAGGTTATTGAATGTGATGGGTTAGTAATATCATCACCTATCTACTGGTTCAGTGTTAGCGGTCTACTTAAGAACTTCTTAGATAGGTTGACAGTACTTGAGAATATGATATACATTGATGGGAGGAGTTGGCTTGACGGTAAGGTAGTTGGGTTTATAGCTGTAGGTAGTGATGAGGGTGCTATAGCACTAATATCTAATCTTATGGCTGTAACTAACAGCTTCGGTATGGTGATCCCCCCATGGGCTCTAGCATACTATGTAGGTGAGGGTAATGCTTTAGAGGACTCTAAACTACTACTTGACTCAGCTAATGTAGGACGGATAGTTACGTTAATGGCTCAAGTACTTAAGGGTTTGAGGAAACCACCTACTGTATGGTATAGAGCCGACGACTACTACAGGAAACTCATACATGATATAGCTACTGAGATACGTAGTAATGTAGAGAATGAGTTAGGTATAACCTCTCCTTAACCTACTAACAAACCTCTGAACCCTAACTAACTTCTCAAACCTCAGTAGTTGTGAGGTTAGTAGTATTAGTACCAATGAGAACATAAATGATGTAACTAACCATAAAACCGTTAATCCCTCAGGGCTTGAGAACATAATCTCTTTAGCCATAATCATAGGCTGTGTAAAAGGTATTACGTAGAGTAAGTACTTAAGGGTACTGTCTAACCTACCTACATCAGTAAACATTATGTAATAACCTGGTAACACAACTAACATCACTACAGGGCTTGAGATAGTTGATGCAATCCTAACATCACTACTTAAAACCCCTATAGTAACTCCTAAAGCAGCCATAGCAAATGACGACAAGACTAGACTTACTATTAAGTACACCATACCTTCAAAGTTAATTAAGCTGAATATAGAGGTAATACCGAACTCCTCTGTAGTAGGTGTCATTGATTGAAGTATTGATGAGAACATCAGTATATAGATTATAAAACCTATAATACTTGCTAGAGATCCTAATAAAGCTACAGCAAAAGAACCTAATAACTTACCTAGAAGTATCTTAAACCTACTAACAGGTAATGTAAGTAGTACCTCAAGAGTCTTCTCCTCATTCTCAATAGCTGTTGATGTAGCAGCCATCTGAAGAACAGTTATTGTTATGATCATGAACATTATCGGCATTAAAATAGATGTCATACTCACCTGTACGAATATTCTGGAACTCCCAACTACTGTCTGATTAATTGTGGGTATGTAGGTAAGTGAGACTGTATTTACGGGTTGTTTTACTAAGTCTAATGTTAGACTCACGTTATGAGTCTTAAGTAGGTAGTCCCCTATCAAGTCACTTATCAATGATGAGAATATTGAGGACTTAAGTGATTGTATGAATGATACAGACTTAACTACATCGATGATAGTTAAATTAGGTCTTAAACTATTAAGTACTGTGTTAGTAAGGCCTGAAGTTAATATTATTATAACTTCATAACCTCTACTTACAGCTACGTCCTTCAACAACTCCATATCTGATATATTAACTACTTCTAACTTAGCTACTAATCCAGTAATGTTTAAGTTATTGATTAAATACTTAGTTAGTTGTGTGTTATCTAAATCACTTACTAATACATTAGAAGGTGTTGTTATCCCTGATATAGACTCCCTCATACCACTCGATATTATTAAGCCTGTTAGAGGTAGTACTAATGCTGATATTATAAACGGTATCCAAATCCTAGGATCTCTAACTAAGTCTTTAAACTCCTTATGAATTAACTCCTTAAGCATTAACATCCCTCACAAATCTTACGAATAATTCCTCAAGATTCTTAACACCGTACTTACTGATGAGTTCTTCAGTAAACCCCTCAATAATTAACTTACCCTTAGATATTAAAGCAACTCTATTACATAACCCCTCAACCTCGAACATATTATGACTAGAGATGAGTACTGTTGTTCTGTAGACCCTACTAAACTCCTTTATAAGTTCTCTAATACTTTGTGAGTAGATTACATCTAAACCTACTGTAGGTTCATCAAGTATAGCTACTTTAGGTCTAACCATTAAAGCTCTAACTACTTGAACCCTCCTCCTCATACCCTTACTATAAGTCTTCATCTTATCATGAATCCTACCACCTAAACCTAGTAGTTTAACCCCTAACTCTACACATTCCTCAACATCTGATGATGATGTATAGTATGCCTTAGCGATTAATCTTAAGTACTCATAAGCTGTTATATTCCTGTAAACACCTACATCCTCAGGTAAGTAGGTGATTAACTTCCTCACCCTCCCAGAGTCTCTGACTACGTCATAACCGTAGATAGTAGCTGTACCTGAAGTCGGTAGTAGTAAGGTAGCTAATACTCTGAACAACGTAGTCTTACCAGCACCGTTAGGACCTATCAACCCGAAGATATCACCTTCGTAAACATTAAACGATACTCTGTTAAGAGCTCTGAAGCCATCGTAATCCTTAACTAAGTCCTTAACCTCAACTACTACTGAAGTCATAATCAATCTATAGATACTAAACTCACAGGTTTTAATATCTTAAGATGATAGAGTTATTACCTAGTACTACACAGTGTATTAGGGATTACTATGTTTAGTAGACCTAAGGTTTACGTAATGCCTGTAGGTTCTATAACATCACCTGATATACGTAGTGATTATGAGTCATTAATAAGTACTCTTAAGAAGTTAGATGCTGAGTTAGTTATAGGGTCACCACTTAATGATGAGGTAAGTATTTTAGAGAGGGTTGATGAGGTTAGGAAGTACGGTTTTGATGCGTTGATAGTACTCTCACTACACGGGTTTACCGGACATCTACAGGCGTTATTCGTAGACCATGTTAAACTACCTACAGTTATCTGGACCCTACCATCTAGGTATTCCCTCCCTACAGCAGCTAGTGCTGTAGGTTATTTAAGGGAGAGGGGTTTGAAGGTTAAGTTAGTTCATAGCCTCCCTACAGATTTAAGCGTACTTAAAGATATTGAGGAGTTTATTAAGGTAGCAGCCCTACTGAGGAGGTTATCTAATGTTAGGATCGGTGTTATAGGCGGTATAATACCGCCTATGGTTGCCTCACACTACGATAGGACTATACTTAAGGATAGGTTTGGAGTTGATGTAGTTCATATACCTCTTAACGAGGTTATGAATTCCTTCAATAACGTTAAGGATGAAGAAGTTAACAGTAAGCTTAATGAGGTGAGGAGTAAGTACGTCTTAGAAGCTCCTGAAGATAGTGTTAAGAAGGTGTTAAAGCTATACCTAGCTATTAAGAAGATTCAAGAGGTTATGAGGTTAGATGCTGTATCATTAGAATGTTATACAGAGTTATTCCAGTTATTTAATGTTAACCCGTGTTTAGGGTTTGTAGACGATCAGATCATAGGGTGTGAGGGGGAGGTGTTAAACGTTGTCAGTTTATTAATAGCTAAGTACTTAAGCGGTAAGTCAGCACTAATGTCGGACCCCTTCTCAGTAAGTAAGGATGGGGTTTTAACCTTCATGCACTGTGCAGCATCTGCTTATGTAGCTGAGGATAGTTCTAAAGTCCATATAATTGCCAGTGAACCACCTTCAATAATAAGGTATAGGATTCCAGTAGTCCACTGTAGACCTGAGATACCGTTAACTACAGTAACTATCTTTAGGATTTACGGTAAACTCATAGATAAGATCCACGTTACTGTAGGTAATGTAGTTAGCTATGATGTCAGTAAAGCACTTCAGATCAGAGTTAGGATAGATAACCCATCTAAGTTCTTAGAGGAGGTTGTAGGTAATCACTACGTAATTGCTTTCGGGGATATTAGGGGTGGGTTAAAACTACTTAGTAAGTGGTTAGGTATTAACTATATAGAGACATGAGATGATTATAATTAATTACTAACCACCCTACTAACACCACCTATATTCTCCACCCTAATTACCTTATCAGCAATATTAACTACACTCTCATCGTGGGTTACAACTACAACTTGTTTTAATGACCTACCTAATTCTTTAATAACTTCGAATACCTGAGTCCTCCTCTCCTCATCTAAGTATATTGTTGGTTCATCAAGTATTAGTACTGTAGGACTCCTACCCATGATTAACTCAGCTAATGCTAGTCTAAGAGCTATTGCAATACCTACCCTCTCACCACCACTTGCGTTACTAATCGGTAAGGACTCACCTAATACCTTAATACTTATCTTAAACTCATCATTAATCTCAATAGGTCTTAAACCTAACCTAGATAATATCCTATTAGCCCTTCTCTCAAGCTCTAACCTAGCAACCCTAGTTAACTCCCTAGCTATTAACCCATCCTTACCTAAGTACTTCCTACTAAACTCATCAATAATTCTTAAAGATTTAATCCTACGTTCTACTTCACTAACCTCCTTCTCCTTACTCTTAATCCATAAGTCTAAAGACTTAATCCTCTCATCAACATCAGCTAAACGAGCTTCTAAAGACTTCAACCTACCCTCAGCTTTAGTAAGTTCATCAACGATATTATTTAACTCTCCTTGTAACTCCCTCCTCTTCAGTGATAACTCATTAATTAATTTATCAAAATCTTTTAACTCCTTAGGAACACTTACCTGTAGACCTACCTCTGCTAATAACCTCCCTAATCTACTGCTTAAATCATCAATACTAACTCCTTCAAGTTTTGATGAGGTCATCACCTCATAACTCTTTAAGACTTCTAACTCCTTCCTAAGACTTAGTAACCTATCCTTCAGTATGTTTAGAGATTCTACACATTCACTGATTTGTTGAGACATCATATCAGTAGGTCCCTTAAGTAATTCACTACATAACCTACGTGCTAAGTTGTTAAGAGATTCTACCTGATTCCTAACCTCATTAACCCTACCCAACACTACCTCCTTCTTACCTAAGTACTTATTCATAGTGTTTAATGACTTCTCAATAATACTTATCTTAGCATCTAAACTTGCGTACTCCTGCTTAACAGACTTAATACTATCCTCTAAACTACTTAACTCATTAGCTAACCTCTTCTTAATATCTTCAGGATTAGTTATTAAGGAACCACATATAGGGCATCTACTAGTAGATTCGAACTTCCCTAGGTATATAGTGTATATCTCCTTAAGAGCTCTTAACCTCTCTATAGATGTGTTTAACTCATCACGTCTACGTCTTAAATCATTAATTAACGAGTTAAGTACTTCGTAATTATCAACTACTACACCTACCTTCGTAGAAATTTCCTTAAGTATTGATGTTAATGTGTTTTGAATACTGTTTAACTCTTCATAGACCCTACTTAACTCCTTAGTTATTAGAGAGTACTTACTGGGGTCCCACCCATCAACTACCCCTAACTTCGAGACAGTATCTTCTAACTCCTTAATTCTGTTATAGATCATTAGGTTCTTCAACACATTACTTACTTCTAGAGCCTCCTCAATCAACGACATACTCTTAACATAACTATCACGTCTACTCTTCAACCTACTTATGTTTAACTCCTCCTCACGTTTCTGAGTTAAGTATTTACTCCTCATACTGTGAAGTTCTTTAAGTTCATTCCTCTTCTCCTCTAAAGACTTTTTCTCACTGATTAAGACTCCTTCTAATCTATCCTTCTCCTTAGTCAACTCCTTAATAACTGATAATGACTTCTCTAAGTAGCTAAGACCTAATAACGATAGTATCCATTCCCTCCTTTCAGAATCTCTAATATCTATTATCTCAGTAAGTTCGTTCTGAAGTGCTATTACAGTACTCTTAACTATATCTCTTAACCCCTTACTATCTACTGTAATTAACCCTAAGATCCTGCCTAATTCCTTAGCAACGTTTGATACTCCATAAGCTTTAACCTTCCTACTACTACCTTCTAGTAGGTATAGGTAGGCCTGAGCTGGTGCATCAATGTTTAACTCCCTAACTACTAAGTACTTAACACCACCAACTTCTAAGATTACTGAGATCTCACCCTTCCTCCTACCCCTCATAACTATAAACTCCTTCTCCATACCCCTAATATCCGGTCTAGCCTCTGTGAATAATGCTATATAGATTGAATCAACTATTGATGACTTACCAGCACCGTTAGGACCTACTATAGCTACTATACCGTCAGGAAATGTTATCTCTGAATCCTCATGAGATAATATGTTAGTAAGTTTAACACTCCTAATAATCATTTAATACTCACCAACTTCTCCAACTTACTAATAACTTCAGAGTCATTTACAATACTGTTAATTAGTAACTTGATAAACTCTACATCATCGCAACCCTTAACAATCCTCACTACATAATCTGATATTACAGGGTCTTTAATTAAGTTATGAACAACTAACTCTAGTGTGGGGGTCTGTATTTGTTCTTCGTGAGGGTACATCACATCACCTTCTTCTAAAAAACCTGGTGCTTCTACTCTATATGTGAGGATCTTACCCTTATCCCTTAAACTACTTAAGAGGTTTACTATTAACTTACGGTTTAGGTCTAGTAATTCCTTACTGCTTATCTCTATATGGAGTATTGGAGGTTTACTAAATTTACTGGATTCTAAACCCTCTAGAAACTTACGTAATTCCTCATAATTCCTAGGCTTAACAACAAACCATTTCCTAGGCTTACTAAGCTTAACCCAATTAACTACTACCTCATCACTACTAAGGTCTACTAAAGCAACGTACTTATCATTAACACCTTCTAAGACGTTTAAAGACTCCGTCGCTCCAGAGTAAACAACTGGTGTACCACTGACATTAACTTCATACTTCATATGGTAATCACCTAATGCTACGTAGTCATACTCACTAACTCTTAAGTCGTTGATAGTTACGTGAGCTTCAGGTATGTTTAACTCCTTAAGTAGTAAGTGTGCCATCAACAACTTCTTACTAGTATTAGGCTTCTTAACAACTCTAACATACTCCTGAACTGAGATTGGGTCTGCGTAAGGTATTGCAGTAATACCTAACTCACCACTACGTAAATTAACCACATGTGTTAGTGGTTGTGAAATTGCTAAAGCCTTAACCAGACCTACCTCTTCTAAGACCTTAATAGGTGATAGAGCTGATACCTTAGGCATATCGTGTTGACCAGCAATTACTAAGAATTCAATACCGACTTCCCTTAACTTCTTAAGAGATCTAAATGCGTAGTAATATACTTGAGGACTCGGTCTAGCTTCTTCAAATAAATCACCGCAGTGTATTACTGCATCAACACCTTCTCTAATAGCTATATCTATAACCTCATCAAATACCTCGTAAAAATCTAATTCCCTATCTCTTAACTTACTAGGTTTTGAAGCACCTAAGTGAGTATCTGATGTATGTAGTAATAACATCTAAGTTTCCCATTCATTAATTAATGACCTAATTTCTAAAGACTTACTACGTATTTCTAAACCTTCTCTCCAAATACCTACTACATTAGGTGTTGTACCAACTTTCTTACCTTCATGTTTATCTATCTTAACATATGCTGGGTACTTACCAACCCACTCACCCATTATTAACCCATAACCAGGTGGTAGTGTAGGTAGTATATTAACATACTCATCACTTAATACGTCAGTTATCTCCATAACTGTAGACCTATCCTTACTCTGAACTAATTTTAAGAAGACATAGTTCTGTATTTGGGAAACTATATTAGTATCTAAAGCTCTAGGTCTTTGACTAACTATAACTAACATACCACCAAATTTCCTACCTTCCCTAATAAACCTCTGAAGAGTGTCTTTAGACCTAGTATTATTAGTAGTACTTAAGAATAGATGAGCTTCCTCAATAACAAGTACTGTTGGTATGACTTTAAGTCCTTTCCTAAGTCCCTCCTTAAGATACCAGAGTAAGTCTTCAGCTATGACTTTAAGTAAATAATCCTTCTCTTCATCAGTAAATGTAGATACATCAACTACAACTACCTTATTATTACTTACTAACTCACTAACTTTCCTAGCTTCTAAATCAATTCTACGCCATTCAAAGAAATCCTCAACCTTATCTATAACATCAGCAATACTCTTATCCTCCTTATCCTGAGGTCTAGGATTAATACTCTTAATTAATAATTCCTTATACGTCTCTACAGGATCTTCAAGTACTTGCTGAGTACGTGACTCCTTATAGATCTCCTTAACCACTAATGAGTACGGCTTCCTACTCTTTATAGATCTCTCACGTATCTTATCATTTAAATTTTTCAACCCATTCTTTAAAATCCTCCTCTGTTTAGTTGCTGAGGCTTCAGGTATTATGAAGTTTACTAAGAGACTTATAGGTAATTCTATAGGATTTATAGCTGCTTCATACTTAACAATACTTACTTTATCAGGGTTTTCACTAGTTAAACCCCAGTATTCTCCATGGACGTCAAAGATAACTACTGAACCACCTATCCTCGCAATCCTATCTGCTAATATAGCAACTAAATTACTCTTACCAGAACCTGTAGTCCCAGTTATTAGTAAGTGTTTAGTTAGTGCATTAACGTTAACTCTAATCCTAAGACCTTCAAAACCAACTAAAGACCCTATCTCAATACTTGTTTCAGGGTCATTCCTATATATTACCTCAACATGTTCAGGTTTTGCTAAGTATACAGGTGTTTCAGGTGGTGGTGGGTATCTAGGGGCTTCAACCTTACCACCAGTAATATCAGCTATTATTAAGGCCTTCATATAACTCTCACTCTTTAAATTACTTAACGATGTAGTTCTCTCATAAGTTATTAGATTTGGTGTAGTTACTATAGGTACTAAAGACTTAAATAATGATGAACCTATAAGCCCTACAACCTCTCTTACATATTCTTCATAAGTAATTAAATCTCTTACTACGAACTTTATATATATGTAAGTACCTACAGGTATAGGTGTTAATGCCTTAACTATTACTTCAGTAGGTTTAGATTCCTCACCGACAATACCTATAGGCTTATCTATAGGAGCTCCCCCAGTAATTCACGTCCTGTAGGTATAGTACTTAGACCTAATTTATATAATACGTATTTAAACTCCTCATTACTTAACTTACACTTATTATGGACTAACCTTAATGGGTCTGGATAACCAGTATGTGAGTAAATATATATAGAACTAAGTATGTCTATCAATTCATCAACACCCCACACACCAGGTATTGATACTTGATAAGGTTGTATTGAGTGGTTGAATGCTACGTAAGTTACAGTCATAGGTATTAAAGGACTTAAGTTGATGTTTAAGCTGTTAAGTGGTTTAGGTAGTTTATCAGTTGTTATGTATACTGGTTGGAGTATGTATGGTTGCTTAGGTATTTTACCAAGCCTCCTCAACATGTTAATTAGTATTAAGTCATTAACTTCAGATTTAATCTCTTTAGGAGTCTCCTCACTTAATAAAATATCTATGTAGTAACTCCTCCTAAGAGTCTTAGCTATGAATAAAGGCTTCACTAACTTTACAATCTCTGTAATCTTCTTAAATATCTCATACCATACATCCCTTAAGTTACTGAAGTTACTATAACCTGTAGACCTCAACCCCTTAGGTAGGGGCCTTTTACTATAACCCCATAAAAACGATATTAAAGAACCGTCAAATAAAGCTACCTCAGCATGGTCTATAACTTCAAGTACTGAATCAACTTCTAAAACCCTAGAAAGTAGCTGTGTTATACGTATTACTAACTCTTCAGGTATGACCTCACTTAACGTAGGTATGTAATAACCTGAGGTACACTTAATCACGAACTTACATGATTTAGACTCCCTTAAAGAGATGTTTGCTGAGACTGCCTGTATAGCATATACTGTAGCTAAGGATAACCTCTTAATCACTCTACTTGAATCACTAGCTACGACATCTGGTGGTTCACTAACTTGAGAAGTTTTCAACGGGTATGAATAAACCTCACGAACATACCTACCTAAATCATCAGCAGTAACTACCTTACGGAGGAGTTCGTTAATAGTCCTAGATAACTCAACTATTAAACCGTCATGTAATGGTATTTTTAAGCACCAGAAGATATAACATCATCAAAACTTAAAAATACTGAGTATGGTGTCCTTAGAAACTCGTACTTAAATGTAGGTATTACCCTACCTAACGAGTCCTACATTAAATAATATTTTAGTAATAGTGAAAATTTTTAAGTAGTAAATTAAATACTATATTAGAAGTATTAAACTACCTTAAACATCAAACCCATATCTTAACTTATACTTAGGTGATTCCTATGTTAGGGAGAGTTACTGTTAAGAAGATAGTGAGGTTTTACCGTATGGCAAACTTATTTAAGATATTATTCATTAGTTCATTAACTTACGGGTTGTTAGGGATGTTACTGTATCTACTTGTAGTTAAATCTAATTTAATTTTAATAGATTCTATACTCTGGATTCTTGACTCTATAACATACCTAACGTTATTTATTGTGTTGAGGGTTGTGACTTCTAAGACTTTAAACGGTCGTAGGTATGAGTTATTAAGAGTTGAGGATATCTCATCAATATTTATAGCTGTAATCACAATCTCCGTCGTGATATACTTAATACCTAGTACTTTAGTGAATACTGAGATAACTTCATCTGAGTTCTCACTATACTTAATTGGTAGTGGTATACTCTCCTACGTGTTCTCTAAATATGTTTTAATGTATGGGAAGTATGGGAGGGTTTTAATTAAGTCAACAGCTGTGAAGACATCATTAGATGCGTTGATAGAATTCGTTAATAGTATTGCTTTAATACTCTCTAACATACTCCAACTAGTAGTTATTGAGAACTTATTAGTTTTAGCGATATCTATATATGCTGTAAAATGTTCTGTAAATATTATTAAGGAATCAGTATTCAACCTACTAGATATTAACTACCCTAGACACCTTAAGTACAGGATAATTAATATTGTTGAGAGAAACACTAATGTATCTGTTAAGAAGGTATTATTAAGGAATTTAGGGAGTTTTGTTGAGGTTGAGTTATGGGTGAAACTACCTAGTAACGCAACATTAAGAACAACTCAAGTATTAATATCTAGTATAACTAGGGAGATACTCATTAAGATACCTGAAGTTATTAAGGTCTTAGTAGTTGCTATACCGGATAACACTGGAGTCACTAGTAAGGAGTCTATCATACAGATACTTAACACACAACCATCAGTAGCTAAACTCAATATTTGAGATAGTTGATGAGGATAAGAAGATAGGTTTATTAGTTATATCTTACTAATGTCAGTGGTTAGTGGGATGACTAAAGTTCTAATTATCTCAGATCTTCACGGTAATGCTGACGCACTTAAGGTTCTGTTAGAGGGGGTCAGTAGTTGGGATTATGTTTTTGTCTTAGGTGATTTAGTTGATTACGGTCCTGAACCACATGTAGTAGTAGATCTAATTAAGGATTTAAGACCTGATATAGTCTTAATGGGTAATCACGACTATGCAGTAGCGTTTAACACAGACTGTAGGTGTGCTCCTGAGTTACATGAGTTAAGTGAGTATACTAGGGTTAACATCTCATATAAGTTACTAAGTAAGGAGCAGATAGATTGGCTTAAATCCCTACCAATAAATCATAAATTAATTATTGATAACGTAAGGATTTACTTAGTTCACGGATCTCCTAGAAATCCACTCTACGGATATTTAAGACCATCACTACCTGAGTCGGAAATCCTACTATCCCTAACTCCTAATATATACGCATTCAGACCTAAACCTGTAGATGCTGACCTAGTTATAGTTGGACATACTCATATACCTACTGATATGAGAGTTGAGAATGTAAGAGTTTTAAATCCCGGAAGTGTTGGTCAGCCTAGGGATGGTGATTGGAGAGCTTCAGCATCAATTTTAGACTTAAATAGTGGTGATTTTAAGATTTACAGAGTTGAATATAATATTAGAGATGTTGTTCAAAAGTTAAGGTCTTTAAATCTTGATTCAATGTATGTGATGTGGTTGGAGAGGATATTAATGAGCGGTAAGGTAGTAAAGTCATTATAGATTTCTGAACGTTCAATAGAGGTTAATATGTCGATGTACTTAAATGTCTTAGATGTGTATGAAGCTGGTGGATTCGTATGCATTCCTAGAAAAACTTTACGACCTTATATATAGCTTACTTGAGTTTAGAGATAAGATAAAAGATGAAGGGAAGGAAGTAATTCCGTTAAGAGTTGGTACACCGTTAGTTAAGTATGGTTTCATATCTATGTTTAAAGGTGGGGTTATAGTTGATGTAACTAGTGTTGAACAGGCTAGTATTGCTGAGGATTCCGGTGCTGTTGGTGTTATGGTTTTAGATAAATTACCATATGATGTTAGAATGGCTGGAGGTGTTGCTAGGACAGCTGATTTAAACATAATCACTCAGGTTATGGAAACTACAACAATACCCGTATCTGCTAAATGTAGGATAGGACATGTATGGGAGGCTAAGCTACTTGAAGAAATAGGTGTTGACCTAATAGATGAGAGTGAGGTCTTAACACCAGTTGATGAAAAGGTACATATAAATAAGTGGGAGTTTAAGACACCATTCGTTAATGGTGCTAAGAATCTACCTGAAGCACTGAGAAGAATATTTGAAGGTGCGTCTATGATTAGGACTAAAGGTGAGCCAGGAACTGGAAACGTTGCTGAAGCAGTAACCCACATGAAACTCGTAAATAGTGATATAGCTTTGTTAAGAGGTTATTACTTAACCGGTGATGTAGAATCTATATACCTATACTCTAAAGAGAATAAAGTTCATTTCGAAATAGCATTACTAGCTGCTAAATTAGGAAGACTCCCAGTAGTAAATTTTGCAGCCGGCGGAATAGCAACTCCAGCAGATGCTGCGTTGATGATGTGGTTAGGAGCTGATGGAGTGTTTGTTGGTTCAGGTATTTTTAAGAGTAAGGACCCTGAGGTAAGAGCTAAGGCTATAGTACTAGCAACAGCATTCTACGACAATCCTGAAGTAGTTGTAGAAGCTCAGAAGATGGTTTCTGAGAAATCATCAATGTTAGGCATTGATGTGAGGAATCTTAGACCAGAGCAGTTAATGCAGGTTAGGGGTGAGTAAATTAGTTAAGGTAGGAGTTTTAGCTCTTCAAGGAGACTTTCTAGAACATATGCAGATGTTAAAGGAGGTACTTAATGTAGATACAGTCTTAGTTAAGTGTTTAAATGATCTTAAAGGAATTGATGCACTCATAATACCTGGAGGAGAATCTACAACTATAGGACGTTTAATCAGGTTTAGAGGTCTTGATGAAGGAATTATAGGATTCGCTAATGAGGGAAAACCTATAATAGGTACTTGTGCTGGTGCGGTATTATTAGCTAATAAGGTCTTAGACAGAGTTGTAGGAGAGATTAACCAACCTGTATTAGGGCTTATGAATATAACCGTTGTTAGGAATATATTTGGGAGGCAGAAGAACTCCTTCATCACTAAAGTTTACGTTGAAGGGATAGGTGATGTTAACGCTGTCTTTATAAGAGCTCCTGGAATCATAGAAGCTCATAGACCTGCTAGGATAATTAGCTATTTAGAATATCCTGTTATCGGTAAAGTAGGAGCCGTAGCTGTACAAGGCTCATTACTAGCTGTGACCTTCCATCCTGAAATAAGTTCTGAAAAGAAACTCTATGAGTACTTCCTATCTATGGTGAGGACTTGATGTTAGGTAGTAATAGGGATGGTAAGTTCTTCACATCCTGTTTGTTCTGTAGAAGGGAATTTGACGAGTACCTCATGAAATGCCCAGTATGTGGTGGACCTTTAGAGATCGTATTTCTTAACCCTAGGTTCAGAGTAGATAAGGGTAAACCAAATATTTGGAGATATAAATCATTATTACCTTCATTTAGTAAGGTCATTACGTATGGTGAGGGTTTAACACCTGTGAGTAGAATTCATGGTGTGCTGATAAAGAATGAGAGGTATAATCCTACAGGAACCTACTCGGATAGAGCGTCATCCTTAATAGCTAGTTACGTAGCATCAACTAATATTAAGAAATTATGGATAAGGTTTATTGAGGATTTCACTTACTCCTTATCCTACTACTTAAGCGGTCTTGCAGACCTTGAGGTTGAAGTTTATGGAGATGATATCAGTAATGATGAGCTAGGTAAGTTGGTTGAGTTAGGTGTTAAATTAGTACCTAGCTATACCACTAACAACTCATTAGAGTTAGACTACTTAAACCCTCTAACTATCGAGGGTTTAAAGACAATAATCTTTGAAGTCTATGAGAGGAAAGTGAGGTGTGAGAATATCGTTGTACCTACAGTAACTGGTTTACTGGCTCGCTCTCTATGGAAGGGGGTTAAGGAACTTAAGGAATCAGGTCTAGATGTATGTTACACTATAGTACCAGTACTTATTAAAGGTTGGTTGAAACCTACGTTAATACCTAGTGATATGGATGTAGTTGAAGTAGAACTTGAAACAGTACTTAACACGTTTGTGAAGTTATGCAGATCTGGTGTGAGGGTTAAACCCATCTCAGCATTAGCTTATGCTGTAGCAGAAAATTTAGGAAATTCTCTAGCCGTAATCACTGCTGGTTATAAATCAAGTACTAGGATGGATAGAGGTAGAGTTAAGGAGAGTATTATCAACTTACTGAATAGGGAAGGTAGTTTAACTGCTTATGAGATCTGGAAAGGTCTTAAGAACTTTACTTTAAGAGGTATTTATAAAGCTCTTAAGTCGTTAGAGGTTAGAGGTGTGTTATGTAGTGAGTTTGAGGTTAGAGGTTCCCGAAAAATTAAACGTTATAAGTTATGTGAAAATCAACTTAAATCTTAATCCCTAATTGCGGTAATATCGATGCTAGGAAGAAGAACGTTGATAATATCAGGAATACTATTAAGAGTACGTATTCCCAAAGCTTAGGTCTTAACTCCTTAGGTAGTTTGTACGTGAGGTACATTACTGCTGGTATTACGAATATCCCTATGAAGTTCGCAGTATTAGCTGCGATGATAACCATTATCAGCGGCTGTGTCTGGTATAATGCCCATATACTGAACGCTACGTATATGGCGAGTATTGTGTAGTATAGTCTCCGAACATCATTACCGAAAACCTTCCTCACACCCTCTAAACCCCATAGCAGGTCTGTTAAATTCCTCGGTACAGCATCTACGTAGGCACCTAAGGCAGAACTAAACAATACTATAAACCCTATTAAACATATTAGGTAGTAACCCCATAAACCGACAATAGCTGCAAATTCATTAGCTATATGTGCAGCAACTCCCCATGCTGGTAGTGCCTGCCCTCTAGGGAGTAGGGATGCAGCTATTAACGATGGTAGGTACATCCCTAAGATCGCTCCAGGGAAGAATATAAGCCATTGATCGTAGTTAAGCACCTTCATCCAGATCTTAAACCCTCCAATATTCTCAGGTGTTAGTTTAAACACCTTACCTATAGGTGATAATGCTACCCTCTTACCACCTATTAATGCAGGTATATAACCAACTACAGCACCCATACCATAACCTTTATCTCTATACCAGTTCATGAACATGAAGTTAAGACCTGCAGCTAATGCTGTATATGCCCACCAAGCAGTTATTAAACTCATATCAGCACCAGGGGGTAGGTAACCGAAGTTAAATGTACCCCATAACGCCTCATAAAGAACTTCAGCTTTAACTGTTAACGGTGCAACTATAAATAATAGCGTGAGTAGTATGAATCCTGCAAAGAACCAGTTAACAATTTCTAAAGTCCTCTCAATCTTATATCCGAACAACACTATAGCTACACAGAGAGCCATTATAACTATGGTTAAGTACCTAACTAACCAAGCTTCTGCAGCTGTAGGTAACTTACCGAGAATTATAGATCCTAAAGCAGTAGCCCCAGAACCAGCAATACCTGCTAAACCCCACGAACCCCAGATGATGATTAGGATCGGTATGAAGATACCCCAGAACTTAGGGCCTGGAGGTACTCTCTTGAGGTATACTATAGGTGGTTCACCACAATACATTGAAATCCTAACTAAACTCACATTATATACTGTCTGAAGTAATGCTGATACTAAGACTACCCACGCTATACCAAGTCCATACCTAACAGCTGTAGCAGGACCTAATAACCACTCACCACCACCTATAGCAACACCTACAGCAATTACGCTAGGGCCTAAAACTTTAAAGACTAACTCCTTAGTACCTAACCTCTGAATTTGAAAGACTTCTTCAATGGTAGGTAATTCATCAATAACTTCTACATCACTTACACCAAACTTTACTTTACTCATAAGAGACCCCCTACACTACCACTAAAGTATATTAAAAACTTTACTCATATGACCTCATATAAATTTTGATGTAAATTTACTGTTTGCCTATTAAGAATTAATAAATTTCTTAATGATTAAGAAATTATAGTCTAATATTTTTAATATGGAGTTATTATCAATCGTAATTAAGTGATAATTGATTTAAAGGATTTCTGAATATGACTTACTCCTCTTTAAAATCTCTAATGCTACATCTTCAGTTTTTGAGTTACCCCCAAGGTCTGGTGTTAGTATCCTCCCTTCCTCAACTACTGATGTTATACCTAACCATAATGTACGAGCTATCTTAGCTAGTGTGTTGTCATTGAATCTCTCAGCTAGGTACTCAAGCATTAACTTAGCTGATATTAACTGACTTATAGGGTTAGCTATACCTTTACCAGCTATGTCTGGGGCTGAACCATGAACTGGTTCGAATAATGCTACAGTATCACCTACTTCAGCAGATCCACATAGTCCTAAACTACCTACTAACCCAGCTAGTAAGTCTGCTAGGATATCACCGTATAGATTCTCAGTAACTATAACTTCAAATAATTCAGGACTCCTAACTAAGTTGTAGGCTGCTGTATCAACAATCATCTCATTAACTTCTAGTTGATAGTTCCTAGACTCTTCAAAGAATATATCCCTGAATAAACCATCACTAACTCTTAAGATGTTTGATTTATGTACTACAGTAACCTTCTTAAACCCGTGTTTAACAGCGTAGTTGAGGGTGTACCTCACTATCCTCCTACAAGCCTTCTCAGAAATAACCTTTAGAGCTACTGCAACACCTGAGACTAGAGTTTCAACACCTACGTAGAGGTCTTCAGTATTCTCTCTTATTAAAACTATATTGAAATCTCTTAATGAGGACCTCTTAAAACTCTTAAAAGGTCTTACATTAGCGTATAAGTCTAACTCACGTCTAAGCATCACATTAACACTCCTAAAACCAGGTACGTTTAGAGGTGTTGTTATAGGGCCCTTAAGTACAGCATCTACACTCCTTAAAATGTTGATCCCGTCATCCTCAATAACCTTACCTGAACGTCTGTAGTATTCGTAACCAGCTCTAACCTCAATAAACTCTATGTTAACTCCTAAACCATCTAATACGTTTAAGGTAACCCCAACAATCTCAGGACCTATACCATCCCCGTATATAACCCCTACCCTATAATTCCTACCCATGAATACCCACACTACGGAATCTACATTCAACTAATTCCGGTATGTACTTCCTAACTATCGTTAACATCTCCTCATCATTTAATGCATCCCTCCTACCATCTGAGAATATACGTTGTACTTCTTCATAAATAGCATTTACTTTAGGGTCATCCTTACCTAAAGCTTCATCAGGACTTAATCTAAAGTACGTATTAATCCAGTAGGCTATTGCTGACCTACCAGAGTATGGTGTTATAGATATCGTGTAGGGTATACCTAATATTAAGTTTATATCGTATGGTAGGTATACTTCAGGATTCTTCATCAGACCATCTACATGAATACCTGCTTTAGTCCTGAAAGCATTAGAACCTACTATCGGTTGGAACTCAGGTATTCTAAACCCTATTTCAGTGAAGAACTCCATAACCTTCCTAACAACCCTTAAATTAACTCTCTTATCACGTCTAAGTCCTAGGTAATGTACTAACATCACCTCTAACGGACAGTTCCCGGACCTCTCACCAATACCTAATAAAGTACAGTTAGAACCTCCAGCACCGTAAACCCAAGCAGCTAGATGGTTAGCAACTACTAACCCAAAATCATTATGTCCGTGAAATTCTATATCCTCACCTGGAAATCCCTCAGATATTAAAGTCCTCACTAATGATGGTATACCCCTAGGTGGTGGTACTTCAGGGAATGGTAGTCCTAAACCTAAAGTATCTGAGAGTTTAATTTTAACAGGTATTGAGTACTTCTCCCTCAACCTCATCAACTTATGAATAAATGGTAATACGTTCTTAGTTAAGCTAGCTCTAGTTATATCTTCTAAAGCACATTTAACGGATATACCCCTCCTTAAAGCTTCTTCAACAACTGATAAGTACTTACTAATAGCTAAATCCCTAGTAAGTCCTAACTTATGATATATGTGGTAGTCAGAGATTGACGTAAGTATGACAGTCTCATCTAAACCACTATCAACAACTAACCTTAAGTCATCGAAGGAAGCTCTAATCCACCCTATCACCTTAGGATACCTATAGTTTAGGTCTAGTAACGCCTTAGTAACTCTCCTATCCTTCTCAGTATATAGAAATACCTCACAAGTAGTTATAACACCATCCCCACCCAACTCAGCTAATAACTCGTAAACTCTAACACTCTCCTCAAACGTTAAATTCCTCCACCCCTGCTGACCGTCTCTTAAGGTAGTATCTGTAAGGTAGATCCTACTAGGAAATCCGTATACATCCCCACCACTCAACACTATACGTGGTACATCTACGAATGGATATAAATCTTTATATAGTTCTACCTCCTCCATATCTATAGCCTAACTAAAGGTTTCCCTAGTACGGGGTTAATAATAGTGTTTAACAATACTCATGACGTTCTGAATACTAAGATCATTCCGAAGTACGAACGAACTACTTACCTTAAGTACTTATAACGATGTAAAATAAATTTAGGTTTATTATAATATTATAGAGGTCCTGCATTATACGTATAACCACCATCTATTAATACTGTAGCTCCATTTATGTAGCTAGCATCATCAGATGCTAAGTAAGCTACTAACTTAGCTACTTCCTCAGGTTTAGCTAACCTACCTAGAGGAGTCCTACGTTTTAACTCAGCCTCATTAACTATACCCCTACGGACAAGGTCTACGACCCTCTCAGTAGCTACGTAGCCTGGAGCTACTGCAATAACTCTAATACCGTGCTTACCCCACTCAACAGCTAATGCTTTAGTAAGTCCTATAACACCTGCTTTACTCGCACAATAAGCACTTCTTAACTCCAATCCCATGAACCCGAGCATAGATGATATATTAATTATCACACCACCCCTACCACTCTTAATCATATGTTTAGCAACTGCTTGACTACATAAGAACACAGCTGTTAAGTTAACGTCTATAACTTTCTGCCAATCACTTAAGTCCATATCAATAGCTGCTTTCTGAATAGCGATACCTGCGTTATTTACTAATATATCTATCCTACCATACCTCTCCACACACTCCCTCACAACCCTCTCAACCTCTTCCTTCTTAGTTATGTCTGCTTTTACTGGTGTTACATCTCCATACTTACTTAACTCTTTAGCTGTACTCATTAACTCTTCCTCAAGTATATCAGTAATAACTACTTTAGCACCCTCCTTAAGAAATTCCTCAGCAATAGCCCTACCAATACCTCTAGCACCACCAGTAACAATAGCTACACGACCAACTAACCTCAAACAAACCACCGGAAACTCTCTCATAAAACTCTAATATAAGTTGATAACATCATAACACTATTAAATCCCTACTTACGGAGTTAGTCAACTGTCTAAATACTACTTAAGCATAAGATTTTAAGTATTAGGTTAAGTCCATATTTGGTAGAACTGTTGACAACACTGAGTAACATTATCAGTATTCCAGACCCCATATCACTGATTTTGATAGTGGTTGGATTATTTTTTATATACTTAGGTAGTCGTAAGGGTTTAGAACCGCTTATGCTGGTACCTATAGGTTTCGGTATATTACTAGGTAATATCCCACTTAGCGGTCTTAATGACCCTCCATACGGGCTCCTATACTTAATAAGGGAGAAGTTATTAATAACTGAAGTACTCCCATGTCTAGCCTTCCTAACTATAGGTACTATGATGGATTTCAGACCACTACTTAAGAGGCCTTGGTTACTCCTATTCGGGGTTTCAGGTCAGTCAGGAGTTATATTTGCTTTAGTACTAGCACTACTCCTAGGGTTTAATTTTAGGGAGGCTATAGCTGTAGGTATTATAGGATGTGCTGACGGACCTACAGCTATATTCGTATCTAGTAGGTATGCTCCTCACTTATTAGGGGCTGTAGGGTTAGCTGCATACACGTACATCTCTATGGTCCCCTTAATTCAAGTACCTCTTATGAGGGCTTTAATAAGTAGGAAGGAGATGGGTATTAGAATGCCTGTGACTTCCGGTGAGGATGTAAGTGATTTAGTAGTTATTGCTTTCCCCATAATACTGATACTCATATCAATGATATTCATACCTGGTGGGTTACCTCTAATCGGTATGTTAGCTCTAGGTAACTTCCTACGTGAGTGCGGTGTAACTGAGTTTGTGGAGAGGTATAATAAGACCTTCTCTACGGTATTAACAGATTTAGTGACTTTCTTACTAGGGCTTTCAGTAGGTTCTACACTATCATCTAAGATAATTACAGCAAGTCCTGACCTACCGTTTAAGGTCTTAATAGTGTTTACGTTAGGTGTAGTAGCTTTTGCAGGTGATATCATATTCGGTATATTAGTTGGTAAGGTAGTCTCTAAGTTAAGTAGGGGTAGGATTAACCCTGCTATAGGTGCTTCAGCAAACTCAGCATTTCCAATATCTGCTAGAGTTGTTCAGAGGGAGGTTAGTAGGGTATCACCAGGTAATATAGTTTTAATGTACTCAATAACTACTAACTTAGCGGGTCAGATAACATCACCTATATTTGCAGGTATTATAATAACACTTATTGAGTCTCTAGGTATTTAGTTAGACCTTAATTACTGGTACCTTACCAAACCTCTTAAGGAGGACTTCACTACCTTCTGAAGCATTTACAGGTATTAACCTAACACCTATTACCCTACCCTTAATAATAGATGATGTGAGTACATCCTTAACCACACCCTTAATCAAACCTACATCATCCTTAAGTACTACCATGTCAACACCTACTAAGCAGTAACTACATAAGTACGTTAAGTCCCTAAGTGTTACTGAACCCTCAGCAACCCTCTCCTTAAGTAAGTCATCCTCAGCAACAGGTAACATAACCTCATTAAAACCTACGTTACTGATACCTAAGGTATTCGATACGTTACCTATTAACTCATTTAATTTCTTAACTGCATAACCACTACCTGGGTATGCAAACTTAATACCATTTAAATACTCAATAATACTAACTACACTTTCTGATAACCAAGGAGATAATGAGTAATCAATTCCTAAGAACTTCATACCTACCCTACCAGCCAACTCACTAACTAACTTACTAGTATTTAAGATATACTTAATCAGTGGTTCTTCATCACCTCTAACATACGTGTAGAATAAGTCAACATATCTTAGAGCTACTGATATACCCTCATCATAAGTAGTTGCTAGGGGGAAGTAAGGAGTTACTATGTAGTCAGGTATTGAAATACCTAACCTAGTGAAGTCGTTAATATCTATAGACTTAATTAATTTAGAGTAGAGGTTAGCGGTACTATCGATTAAATCTGTAGTAGGTAAGCGTATGGTGATATAACTCCGTTCACATGATGACAACACTGATATTATATCTTCAGGCTTAACCTCATTAGCATCGATATGATATGAAGCTAATAACACATCATCCCTACATAACTCTTGAGTTAGTCTTAACTGATATTCACTAGGTAGTTCTGGAGGTAGGACAATACGGTAACTCCATACGTTAAGCCCTAACTCCCTAACTAACTTCTTAATAACATCTAACTTCTCATTAACTAAGTCTTTAAAATCCTTAACACTACCTACAGGCTTAACATGCATAGTTAAACTCCTAATTAATGCCATACTCATACCAAGACATACTCAATATAGTATTAATTAACTTAACGTTTCTAGACCGTTTCCCATCCTAGGTTGCTGTAGGTCTCGCTAGGACGGGTTGTACCTCTACTCCGCGCTTCATTCTGGTCACAGACCACTCCACACGGAGGTCATGGGTGCCCTTCGGGAGGTCCACGGCATGACCCCCACATCTAGGAGGTATCTCCTAACCAAGTTCACAGCACCTATAACGTCCCGGTCATGCATAAACCCGCAACTAGGACACCTCATCACTCTCGGCTCCACCAGCTCCTCTGGGTACAGTCCATAATCGGGGAGAGTTTAGAGCCACATATAGGGCACGTGGAGGAGATATGAGATGGATTAGCTAGGACATGGGAATGGAGTGCTCAATCAATTTCTCGGTCAAAATCTTGCGAACTTCCCGTATGCTAGACTGCTTGTTGATTTGAGTATTTGGATTATTTTGGAAATTATGATAACCCTGTGTACAGCTCAAAGTGCCTTGACTGTACTGCTCTTAATGCTAAGATATATGCTGATGTTGTGTGTCTATCTAACCCTACTAGTTTTCCCAGCTCCTCACCCAGTTTTGAGGTGTAAGCTGGGTTAGCGAGGTATACTTTAAACCCATACTTCATAGCTATGACAATGGCGTGCTCTAGTAGCCTCCTCCTGGGAAACCTAGTTATCCTGCGGTTAGCACTCCTGCTCCTAGTATACCTCCGCTTCTTAATCCTCTCTAAATCCTCAAACACGACGACCCCGACCCCGTGGTGGTAGGCGTATTCCAGCAATCTAGCGAGCGCCTGTAGCCTCAATACATTAGCTTTATTTCTTGGAAACCCAGGCGATGTGACTTCAGGAAACCACTCTGTCTTGACATCTCTTATAACTCCAAGCTCGTCAAGTATAACCATGTTCACCCTGTCACTGTTAAAGTCAAACCCAGCAATTAAGCTACCTCTAGCTACTCCCTTCCTGAAGTGCTTCAAGTACAGCTCTATTGGGACGGATATGTGGAGGTATATTTTCCCATCTCTGAACACTATCTTCGCTGTGTAGCTCAGCTCTTTGCGCAGCGACTTCTCAACGAGCTCGTTAACTAGCGGGATGTATCGCTCACTAAACAACACCTTAAACCTAACCCATCCCCTCCAAGGAACATTAACCTCCAGCTCGCTACTAGATAGTAGTCTGATGTTCCTGTTGCCCTTGTTGGACGAGAACCCCCTGCTCGCTATAAACAGCTTTCTAATCTCTACTTTCAGCGGGTTTGCATTGTTGCACCTCGCCCCTCTACTATCAGCTTAGCAAGCTTGTAGATGGTGTCCGCGTACCCTAAGTTAAGCTCTTTAGTTATCTCCTTTACAATAGTTGACTTGTCCACGCCTTTCGCATACATCTTGACTGCTTTAGCGAGCCCCTTCCTGAATCTATAGGCTAGCAGTACTAGTTCCATATAGCTATCGCTATCTACTGGAGTCACAACTGAAAGCCCCGCTCCTTTAGGGCGGGGAGGAGGTCAGAACTAAAACCTCAATAACAAGACTTAATAATGTGTTCATATACTTCAAAACTCATCTATACATCCTTAGAGTGTGGTGCGGGGGGTGGGATTCGAACCCACGCAGGCCTACGCCAACGGGTCTCCCATTAATAGCTGGAAACTTGAGCCCGTCCCCTTTGACCTAGCTCGGGCACCCCCGCACCATATAGTAATTATTTATGAGGCTTATAATGTTTAGGTATTTAAGTGTAGATGACTTCAGTACCTACGTTAATACCGTCTAATACCTTCTCAATATTCTCAGGTTTAAACCCATTCACAAAGTATATCTTAATTCTAGACCTCTCAGCTATAGATAAAGCTAGTTGGTCGAAGAGTTCGTAGGTACCTGCTTCAGACCTACTACTAATTAAGTTCTTCAACTCATTTATAGTTACTCTAGGTAGTAGCTTAGCATCACTGTATTTCTTAGGATCTTTATCGTATACACCGTCAACATCAGTAGCATTTACTACTAAGTCAGCACCTACTAACTCAGCAATTATCATAGCTACAGCGTTAGTTGATTGACCTGGTTGTAAACCACCTAAGGTAACTACCTTACCTGAAGACCAAGCTGTTAACACCTCGTCAACATTCCTAGGTATGTAGTTATAGGTGATATCACCTAAGAGAGCATTTAGAAGTAATGCATTAATTCTAGATATGTTAATACCTAGTAAGTCAGACCAACTCTCATTAACTCCTAATCTCCTAGCCATACTTATGTAATGTCTTGCTGTAGAACCCCCACCACATACTATAACGAATCTATAACCTCTTAAGAACCTCTCCCTAAAGATCCCACAGTAGGATTTAAGGATATCTACATTACCTAAATCAAATAACTTACCGGTTAACTTAACCACTACCTTCATGTACTACCCTAGATATAATGACTTAGAAAAGAAAATACTTAAGACTTAACATTCTTACGAGCCTTAAATCTAGTGTACAGCGTAGGTGTTATGATTGAGAGTACAGTTGCTATGTAGATGAACTGACTTATAGGGCTTGAAATGAATACTAAGGGGTTACCGAATGCTATATCGAGGGAACGTCTAAAGTATTTCTCAGCTAGAGGTCCTAACACGAAGCCTATAGCCATAGGTGCTGTCGGGAATTTATACCTGTTTAATACGTAAGCAATAACACCTATGACTAAAGTTGCTACTATATCTACTACTGAATTCCTAATTACGTAGGCTCCGAATACACAGAAGAATATTACCATAACTGCTAAAAACGGTATATTCCTCCTTAAGAACTCACCTAATCTTAAGAACATGTAGACAACTATAGGTGCTAATAAGTAGAACACCACGTTTGATAAGACAGTACCTACTAACACAGTATAACCTAGTTGAGCTCTATAAGTGAATATCCACGCACCTGGAATTACTCCATGGATCATTAGAGCACCTAACACGATCGCTGTTGCAGCACCTCCAGGAATACCTAAGGCTAGTGTAGGTACTAGAGTACCCATAGCAGCTGCGTTATTAGCTGCTTCAGCTACTGCAACACCTTCAGGAATCCCAGTACCCCACTTCTCAGGATTCTTAGAGAACCTCCTAGCCATTAAGTAAGCAACTACAGCAGCTGTAGTAGCTCCAATACCTGGTAGGAAACCTATTAACCAACCTATAGGGGTAGCTATTAAGAAAACTGGTGGTGCTAACCTCAAGAATAATTCCTTATTAGGGAACATAAGCTCCTTAAACTTATACCTCTCCTTAACAACCTCAAACCTTAACTCAGACTCAAGTAGTCTAAGTACTTCTGATATAGCAAATATACCTAGTAAAACTGCGACTAAGTCAAAACCACCACCTAGAATCGTTACCCCAAACGTAAACCTATATACACCTGTAACTGGGTCTGAACCTATAGTTGCTAAGAAGAAACCTAGTAGAGCTGATACTATAGCTTTAACACCACCCTCAAATGTTGCTAAGAATGATACAGCCATAACAACTAAAGCAAACATCTCTGAAGGCCCAAACATAACAGCTACATCAGCTAATATCGGGGTGAAGAACAACACTATAATACCTCCTATCAGCCCTCCTAAGAATGAGTAGAACCTAGAAAGCATTAATGCTAAACCACTCTTACCAGCTTTAGTCAGTTCATAACCATCTAAAGCTGTCATGATATTCTCAGTACTTCCTGGAATTCTAAAAAGTACTGCTGAGACAGAACCGCCGAAAACAGCTGAGGCGTAAGCAGCTACTAAAGCTATTATAGCTGTTTCTGGAGGTAACCATATAGTGAATGGGAGTAGTATAGCTGTGATAGCTACTGAAGTTATCCCAGGTGTTGCACCAGCTAATAACCCTATAAAAGATGCTAAAACCAGTACACCCATATTTAATGGGTTAGTGATTATATATGTGAATGCTTGATATATGTTGATTAAGTGGTACTCCATAATACTCACCTACCGAATAAACCTAATATGTAGGTAGTAAGATCGTAGAATACTCCATACCCTCTAGGCAGCGGTATTAATAGGAATACCGGGAATAGTAGAAGTGCTAACATAGCAAATATAAAACCTACTAGTAATGATGTTAACGTCTTAACTCTTAAGAACTTTAGATATGTTAGGATTAGTACTAGCGTTGATATGAAGAAACCAACATACTCAAAGACTAAAGCGTAAACTACAACAAATACTATAGTTGTTAATACCCTACTAAGACCAACCCTCCCTAATCTAGGGGGTCTATAGTAGTTCTTCTTAATATACCTATAAATTATTGCTGAAATACATGATATGATAATACCTATTAAAAGTATTGAAGGCCATGCCTCAGGCCCTATAACAACCCACGGTAACTTAGGTAATCTAAGAGCTTCGTAAAGAAAGTATGAGGAGAAAATAAGAAGTAATGAAAAAATTATTATTTCACCATACACTTCCATCACCTATAATTACTTAGCTAGTCCAAGCTCCTTATATATCTGTAAGTAGACCTCATACTCTACCTTTACGAATTCTCTAAATGCATCACCTACTAGTAACCCAGGTCTGTAGTAGAGGTATTGTTTCCGTTCTTGTTCTTTATAGTATGGGCTATTATATGCTTGCTCACACAACCATTCTAACTTCCTAACTATTTCTGGAGGTGTCCCAGCTCTAACTGCTAAACCTCTCCATAAACCGTAAGTTATGTTTAGACCTAATTCAGTAGCTACTGGTACGTCTGGGAAGTCACTTAACCTCCTATCTATGAAGAATACTAGAGCCCTAACCTTACCCTCCTTAATTAGAGGTACTATAATACCTGGTTCCTCCATCATAGCATCTATCTTACCTCCGAGTAAGTCAGTCCTCATCTCAGCAGCAGACTCGTAAGGTATGTACTTTAACTTAGCACCAGTATACTTAGCAAATAACGCAGTATTCAGATGGTCTGGAACCTGCCCTAATCCTGTACCACCTACAGTTACTTCACGTTCTCTAGCATAGTTTATGAAGTCTTGAATAGTCTTAAACCTAGGGTCATCAGCTCTAACCCATAAACCACCGACATCCCATTGGAACCTACAGATTGGTATATACTCCTCCATCTTATGAGGATTCTTACCCATAATTATATTAGTCAGTGCGTAAGCACCGTAGAGTAGTACTGTATACCCATCAGCTGGTTGTTCAGCTACGTAAGCTTCAGCAATAGCACCACCAGCACCAGGCATATTCTGAACAACCCAAGGAACACCAGTCAAGTTCTGAAGTACTGGAGCTATAGCCCTAGCAGCTAAGTCACTACCACCACCAGCACCAAAACCAACAATTATGGTCACAGGTCTAGTAGGCCATGCAACAGGTGGTGGTGTAGGTGTTGGTGTCGGGGTAGGCGTAGGTGTTACTGTAACTGTTACTTTCTCAGTTACTTTAGTAGTTACTGTAGTAGTTATTGTTGTTGGAGTACCTACTGTAGTAGTTATAGTTACTGTCTTAGGTGGTGGTACAGCTGAAGAACCTGCGAAGTAACCAACAACACCAGCAACAACAATTAAGACTACAGAACAGCAGTTAAAGTAGGTGAAACCTTAGCAGACACTAATCACACCTGTAAAACTACGGAATCTAGGATTAATAAATTTATAGGGTTTAATTACAGAATACTCTACAATTATTATAATAAATTCTTAATTAATTCATTAGGTAATGAACAACATGCTTTAATGATTTCCACTCCGGATTTATCTATGAATTTTCTTAGTGGATTTACTATTCTATCGATAAGTTCTAACTCACTTAATTTAAAGTCTAATACATACTTCATTTCTAGAGGTCTCATACATCCTAAAGCTATTTCACTACTTAATCTCCTCCTCGCATATTTAAATACTTCAACTACTTCATCTATGGATACCTTCACATTATTCATTGGTGTGTTTTCAGTTGGTTTTAATATGAGGAGGACTGTTACTGAGGGATTATAATCTCTTAAAATGTCTATAGCTTTAAACTCTGTCAATACTTTACCGTAGTTAGCACCTATTAATATATGTGGTATTATGTATGGAGGACCGTACTTTACTAGTTCATCATATGTTTTTAGGAAGTCTTCATATTCCTTACCCCTTAAATGCATTACCTCCTTAATTACGTAGTTATCAACTATTAACTCATAGTCAACTACATCAACACCAGCATCTCTTAACTTACTTGCTAAGGACTTACTAATTAACCCTGTATGTATGCTAATTACTATCCTGAAATCCTTCTTAATATCCTTAATCACTGGTATGTATGGTTCTATTGGGAGGGATCCTTCAGTATTAAAACCACCACTTATTAAAACACCATTAATACCGTCCTTATATAACTTCCTAACTAAGTCGTATAACTCCTTAGGTGTGAGGACTCTCTTCATACCTCTTAAGTAACGACCCCTACAGTAATCACACATTAGTGAGCAGTAATCACCTGTAATACTTATACTCGGGTATTTAAGACCGGGTATGAAGACCTTAATACTACTTAATACTACCACCTCTATCCATTAATGCTCTTAACTCCCTCATCAAATCTGAGATATGTTTATGTAGGAAGTTTATTGATGGGTAGTTATAATGCGGTCCTCTAACACTCTCATTATAGAAGGGTCTATTACATCCCGGACAACCACTAGTTATGAATGCGTTTAAATACTTATCAATATTCTCTAGAATATCTCTAACTAATTCCCTCCTTAGGTAGACATTATCACTACTTACAACTACGTAGTCATCTACATTATAACCTAATGTTAGGAGGTATCTCAAGATCTGCATCTTCCTATAATTAATTATATTAGGTTTTTCATGAGATTCGTATAGGGTACCTTTAATTGGTGTGAATGCGAATAACGCTATCTTAACCCCTAAACTCGTGAAGTACTTCATAGCGTTGAGGAATTCTAAATCATTATCACCTAACCCGTAGATTAAGTGTATGTAGATCTTACTAGGACTGAACACATCTATACAATCCCTTAAGAACTCCATATACTTCTGCCAACTATACGGTTTCCTCACTAAACTGAATGTCTTAGGTGTTGCAACATCAAAACCAATCCCTAAACTATCAACTCCTAAACCCTTAAGGAGTATGAGGTAGTCCTTATCCGTAGGTGTTAATGATATACTAATTGGTTTATTAACACCTTCACCTACTAAGGCATTAACTATCTCTAAAACATCATCTTTAAATCCCTCCTTAATAACTGTCTGAATACATACTCTCTTAAAGACCTCAACATCTTTAATACCCTTAGTAAGTACTCTTAAGTCTACTTCAGGCCATGAAACCCTAGATACTAAGGATTTATTAGAGGTACTTGATATACTTTGAGGACAGAACATACACGTACCTAAACACCCACTTTGTGAGTATAAGAGTATGTAAGCAGTAGTCGGTTTCTCAACTATATCTACTTTTAGAAGCCCTATAGTTGCTAAAGTCCCTACAGAGGCTCTCACCCTCAACTACTAACTACCTAAGCTACTTACTACATCAAACTTAAATAAATCTTAACTAATTATAGGTCGGGTGTTGTTATGTGGAGGTTAATTATTGATGAAGGTGATGTATATTGGAATATGGCTATGGATGAAGCTATGTTGTTGTTAAGGGATTCTAACCTCATACCTAATACGTTAAGACTTTACGTGTTTAACCCAAGTGCTGTAACTATAGGGTACTTCCAGAGAGTTGAGGATGCAGTTAATTTAGAGTTCTTAAGGAGTAGTAATATAGGCTTCACTAGGAGGGTTAGTGGTGGGGGTTCAGTATATCATGATGTTAACGGTGAAGTCACATACTCTGTAGTAGCATCTATTAACGACATCTCTACTAATATAATGGATAGTTATAGAATTATATGTAGTGGTGTTATATACGCTATTAAGGAGTTCGGACTTAATGCTGATTTCATACCTATAAATGATGTAGTAATTAGGGGTAGGAAAGTATCCGGTAGTGCTCAATCTAGGAAGAAGAATACCTTACTACAACACGGGACGTTAATGTATAATACAGACTTAATAACATTAAGTAAGTCTCTTAGAGCACCTAAGGAGAAGTTATTAGAGCATAAGGTAACATCAATATTAGAGAGAGTTACGACTATATCTAGGGAGTTAGGTAGGACTGTAAGTAGGGATGAGGTTATCAGAGCTCTTATAAAGGGGTTTAGCAAGGCTTTAAACACTGACTTCTACCAAGGTCACTACACTCGTGAGGAGTTAGAATTAGCTAGTAAACTTACTGAGAAGTATAGGAGTGTTGAGTGGATATTCCAGAGGTAATGTTTATGAAGGTATGTACATCAATTAAGAGAGTTGGTGGTAAGACAGTTAAAGTAGATCTTGAGGTGTTAAACGATACTATATTAAAGATAGTCATAAGCGGGGATTTCTTCTTATATCCTGAGGAAGCTATACATGAAATTGAGTCTAGGTTAACTGGGAGGAAGGTCTCTGAAGTAGCTAATATATTAAACGAGTTTAAAGGTAGTGTAGAGGTTTTAGGAGCTTCAATAGATGACTTAGTAAGTGTTATTACAGACGCGTATACCTCATGTAGTCAGGAGTAGGTGTTTAACTGTGAAGAGAGTAGTAATAAGACTCTACGGTATTGTTCAAGGAGTTGGTATGAGGTATTACGTGTGGAGGGAGGCTAGGAAGTTAGGGTTGAGAGGGTATGTTAGGAATTTAGATGATGGTTCTGTAGAAGTTGTTGCTGAAGGAGATGAAGGAGCTATAGAAGACTTAATAAGTAGGGTTAGAGATGAAGGACCGGGTTTTATTACTGATGTTAAGGTAGTTTATGAGGATTTTAAAGGAGACTTCAAAGACTTTAAAATCCTACATTAATACCTAACTCCTTCGAAATCTTAATTAACTGATTCCATATCTCATCATCTAGAGGTATACCCTTAGACAACCTCTCCTTATAACATCTTGCTTCAGGTTCACCAGGCATTAAGATCTCAACTTCAGGGTCTCTCGGTAAGGACTTTAACGTACTTACGTAATTACTTACATCTCTAACGAACTCATCATAACTTCTGAACATATTAGGACTTATAGCTATTATTAAGAACCCTCCTTGAGTGTAAGGTCCTTTACCACTTATTATCAGACCGTATGGGGCCCCAATAAATATACTACACAGTATATCTACTATAACAGCTAGTCCGAACCCTTTATAACCACCTACTGGTAGGAGGAAACCCTCTAAAGCTTCTTTAGGGTCTGTAGTAGGTTTACCCTCTTTATTCAACGCCCAACCATCAGGTATTTTCTCACCCTTCCTAGCAGCTAATACTATCTTCCCGAACGCTGCAGTAGATAAGGCCATATCAAGTACTATTGGTTCTGAAGCTGTAGGTATACCTACAGCTATTGGATTAGTACCTACTATCGCTGACTTAACACCAGGTATTGATATCCTAGCTCTAGCATTAGCTAAAGCAATACCTACTAACCCCTCATTAGCTACCTTCATGACGTAGTAAGCTAATGTCCCAACATTCCATAAGTTCTTAGCAGCACCTACACCAATACCTAAACTCTTAGCCTTCTCTACAATCTTCTTAGTAACTTCATAAGCTACTGGAATACCTATACCTCTATCACCATCAACAAGTACTGAAGTACTATCCTCCTTAACAACCTTAATATTAGGTCTTGGGTTAATCTCACCAATCCTGATACCATATATGAAGTCTAAACCTCTAGAAACTCCGTGGGAGTCAACACATCTTAAATTAGCACATACTAAAGAATCAGCTATTAACTCAGCATGTTCCTCATAAACATTAAGTGCTTTAAAGACCTTAACCAGTATTGACTTAAGTTCATCTGAGGATACGAGCCTTACCACCATACACCACCACGTTAAGTATATACCTCAAAATTAAAAGTATATCGAACTTAACTAGTAGTGATTCCCCACACCTACTACATCATGTCGTAGTCGTAATTTAATGCTTAACTACCAGTTTATCTTCAAGTTTTTAAACTTTATATTAGTAACTTAGCTGAAGAATAATGTATGAGTATAGCTGTAATTGATTGTTTAGCTCATGGTAGTAGGGGTAAAAGGTTATCAACTCTTGATGTGATTGGTGTCGGTCCTAGATTAATAGCTGGTATTTTAGAATGTTTGGGTATTAAGTATGATTATTTTGTAGGTAGTGACGTCTTTAGAGAACCTGAAGTACTGAAGGACTTCAACATATTATTAGTTTCTGGGATGTCTACTGATTTAACGTCTATGATTAGGCTAGTTAGGTTGTGGGGTAGGGATGGAGTAGCTATTGCTGGTGGTCCAGCATGTGTAGAGTATGAGAAGTTGTTGAAGAGTGGTTATGATGTAGTTGTTTGGGGTGAGGCTGAGGATAAAGTACCTCAAGTAGTTAAGGAGGTCTTAACATACGGTAAACTCGTAAGTGATTTACCAGGTGTTTTCAGAGTTGAGGATGGTAAGGTGTTTGGTGAACTACCCCGTAAGTACTTAAGCCCTGAACTACTGTGGAGGTATACACCGTCAGTTAAGGTAGTTAGGAAGTATAGGGGTTGGTGGGCTGCTAGAGTTTATGTTGAGGTTGTTAGGGGTTGTAGTAATTTCTATAGACCGACTATTAAGTTAGTTAGTGGTGTTGTATGTAGTGGCTGTAGTTCATGTAGGTCTGGAGATTTAGAGTTAAGGATTAACTGCCCTCTAGGTATACCTCCAGGATGTGGTTACTGTTCCGTACCTTACCTCTACGGACCTCCTAGGAGTAAACCAGTTGATCTAGTCTTGAATGAAGTTAGAGAGTTGGTTAAGTTAGGTGTTAGTAGGGTTGTTTTAAGTGCTCCTGACTTCCTAGACTACTGTAGGGATTGGTTAGTAACTCCTAAACCATTAACAGATCCTAGAGAACCTAAACCTAACTTAGTAGCTATTGAAGAATTACTTAGTAAGTTGTTTGAAATATCTGAAATTGCTAATGGTGAGGTCTACGTATCTATAGAGAATATAAAACCTAACTTAGTAGACCGTAACGTCGCTGAACTACTTAGTAAGTACTTGAAAGGTACTTCAGTAGGTATAGGTTTAGAGACTGGTGATAATAGACTTCATAAAGCTTTAGGTAGGCCGTCAACAGTTGGTGAAGTTGTTAAAGCTGTTGAACTACTACATGCTTACGGTGTTAAACCTCATATATACTTAATACATGGCCTACCCTTAGAGGATGATTTAGCTATTAGAAATACTATTAAGATTGTTAGGAAGCTTTTTAAGTTCAACATAGAGAAGTTTACACTCTACAGATTCACACCTATAAAGTATACAGCTTTTGAGGGTTTCTCAAAACCTAAACCCGCTGTAAAATCTAGGACTACTAGGAAGTTATATGAGGTTGTTAAGGAGTTAAACATTAAGTTGAAGGAGGGATTAATTGGTAATATCGTTAAGGCTATTGTAGTTGGTCGTAGAGGTCCTAACATTATTACCTACCCACTACCTCACGGCCCGGTAACATATGTTAGAAGTTCTACAGTAGGTGTAGGTAGTATAGTTCTAGTAAGGATTATTAAGGTATTAAACGATCGTGAAGTGCTTGGTGAGGTTGTAAGTGTTGTTAGGGAAGGGAGGTATAGGTTAAGCTCTTAAGACCGCTAATACCCTAACTACATCTGCTGTATCTTCACATCTATCAGCAGAGTTTTCTAAGGAATCTATTATCTCCTTAGCGATTATACAGGCAGATACCTCAGTATGATTACAGAATCTTAAGACTCTATCTAACGCCTTCATCCTAATATCATCTACTTCCTCCTCAAGTCTCTCAACATCATTAGCTATAGCTAATGCTTTATTAGGTTCTGTCGGTAACGACTTAACAGCCTCCTTAAGAAGACCTAAAGCACTTAAAACCTTCTCACACATGATTAATGCGTAGATCTTGATCTCATAGTCTATGAGTTTAGGGTTCATCAGTAACGCCCTCCTACTAGCAGCTTTTAAGTATGCTGCTATATCATCAGCTGCTAGTACTAACCTAATGATCTCATCCCTATCTATAGGGTGTATGAAACCATTACTTAACTCCTCAAATACCTTCCTCTTAACATCATCAGCTTCTCTCTCATAGTTAAACACCTTATTAAACATCTCCTGAACACAACTTATATCATCATCTTTAAAACACTTAAATAGCTGTAGTGTTGACTTAGCTACCTCGACTATGATGTCTATATGAGTATCAAATCTCTGGAGTGCTCTCCTGCCTACGCGGGTACTGACCCAATACCATGTAGATACCATCAGCTCACCGATTTACACATTCAGTATATTGTGTATCAGAATTCTTAAACCTAATGCTATTAGAGCAGTTAATGGTACTGTTAGTAACCAAGAACTCACTATATTTAAGATTGTGGATTTATTAATAAGTCTTGACTTACTCTTAAACAGTCCGACACCGATGATTGCTGAAACAGCTGCGTGGGTAGTTGATATAGGCATACCATACCCGAATATTATGTATGGTACTGTAGTGAATAACCAAACAACTAATGAGTTTGATAATGCAGCAGCTACACCGCTTATGAGGTCTAACCTAGTTATCTTAAAAGCTACTGTGGTTATGACTTTAGTACCTAATGTGAACCCTCCTAAAACGATCCCTAAAGCACCAATAACTGCTAAGATTACTGCTACTACAATATCAATACCTCCTACAATATAACCAGAAACTCTTATGATTGTTACATATACACCTGTAGAATTACCTACGTCATTAGCTCCGAAGCTATATGCTGAGAAAGCTAGACTTGAAATCGCTAAATACTTAAATACTTTATCAGGATTTAACCCCTTAACTACTAACAACCTATAGAACTTTATTAAGAGTTTGTATAGAATGAATGTGAGTAGTATAGAACTTAACGGTGATGTTATCCAACTAATTATAACTCTAAGGAGGACATCATATCTTATACTAGTATAACCATATAATAACATGTAAGTTAAGCCAACACCTAAGACACCACCAACAGCACTATGAGTAGTTGATATAGGTATACCTGAATAGGAGGCTAATGTAATCCAAACCCCTGTTGCTAACGTCGCTACTATCGCATCATAAATACTTTTAATCTCAGTTATACCACCTCCGAAAGTCTTCATAACCATCCAGCCCTGTAGGACAGAGCCTAAGAACACGAATGTCGAGAATATTATTAATGCCCTCCCAATATCGAGTACTCCAGAACCTACGATACATGATGTAGGGTTTGCAGCGTCGTTAGCACCTATACTCCACGCTATGTATAACATCAACACTATCCCTAAAATGATTGTTATATCCATTAATCCCTTTTTAGACTTAATGATAACTTTATAAGTTTATTGAAGATGATCGTAGAGATAAGGGTGTCTGTACCTAAGCATAAGGTCGTTAGAACTCCTGAGTTTAGGGAAGTTCGTTATAGTGAGGATAGGTGGGAGTTACTTAGGAAGTTTAGGAGGGATGCTTTAGAGCTTATGGAGAAGTTAATTACTTGTGGCTTTAACCCTATACTTCATGGTTCTGTAGCTAGAGGTGATGTAGGTCCTGATAGCGATATAGATGTAGTGATACCCTATACTGTAAAACCGTATGAGGTTGAGTTATGCTTAGAGATGAGTAATTTAAAATCTACTAGTAAGTACATAGTTCAAGCAACCCCAGCATCAACACCTAAAGCATATATTGAGTTAGACCCTAAAGGATTGAAGAACATATCATTTCCGCTAGAGGATCTATCACCTAGAGAGTATGAATTCTACTTATTTGGAGGACTACTTAATCTCAAGGACTTAATCAGAGGGGTTAGAGTTCCAGGGGTTAATAAACAATTAGTCTTGATAATCCCTAGAGATTACGGTCATGATGAATTACCAGTAGTAGGTTATGAGGGTTATGTCGCTAGAGTTGTTGGGGTATCGTTAGAGACTGTTAAGGAGAGAGTTGAGGTGCTAAGTAGGAGGGATGAGTTCGGTAGGACTGGTGTTTACTTGAAATACGTATTACGACCTGATGAGAGTTTCGATGAAGCGTTGAGGACTTTAATTAAGAGTAGGAAGACTTTAAAGAGAGTTTAAACTTAAAAATTATGAAGTTATTAATATTAATGCGGCACGTAGGTAGGGTTGGGAGGGTCGCCGCCTCCCCGTAGCCGAAGGCGTAATGCGGGACCAGTAACCCCGCTAATGTGTAGGTCAGACCACACACCCCCTAAGTCAGCGATGAATACCGCCCTACGGGGTCGACGGCGGTAGGGGACCCTCTGGAGGGGGGGTCCTAACCACCCTTACAGGGGGAACCAGGCCAGGCCCGGAAGGGAGCAACCTAACCCCTGACGTCGACGTTCGTAGGTCACCGGTAGGAGGACGGCTTAGGGTTAAGTGTGTGGTCTGACCTACACATTAGTAGGGAGCTACGTGCCGCATCTAAAATTTCTACATTACTTTAGATGTCGTTCATAGTGGGACTTAGGTTATGAGTTATTTATACATACTTACTTGAATCCAGGACTCCTAACTTTAACTACATCCTTATTTACTAGGTTAGGTGGTACTTTACCCTCAGCGAACGCTATTAAGTTTTCAGCTGCTTTTGAAGCCATCTCTAGTCTTGATTCGTAGGTTGCACTAGCTATATGTGGTGCTAATACTACATTCTTAAACATAGTTAATGGATGGTTTGGCGGTAGTGGTTCTTCTTCGAAGACGTCTAAACCAGCACCGGCAATCCTTCCCTCACTTAAAGCTCTTACTAATGCGTTAGTATCTACTATAGGACCTCTAGCAGCGTTTATTAGGATTACACCTTTCTTAACTAGTTTAAGCCTCTCATCATTTACTAAGTGGTATGTTTCCTTAGTTAATGGTGTATGTATTGTTATTATATCTGATTCCTTAAGTAAGCTCTCCAAATCTCTATACTCTGCACTTAATTCCTCCTCAACTTCCTTAGGAGCTCTAACTATGTCGTAGTAAAGTATCTTCATCCCGAACCCCTTAGCCCTCCTAGCTACAGCCCTACCTATAGCTCCAAAACCTATGATTCCTAAGGTCTTACCGTAGACTAGGGTACCTAAGAACATTAACGGATGCCATGGAGTTCTATCCCTAAACCATTCACCCCACCTAACGTAGTTATCAGCTTCAACAACTCTCCTAGCAGTAGCTAGGATTAAAGCCCATGTGAAGTCTGCAGTTGCTTCAGAGATTATACCTGGTGCGTTAGTAACGTATACCCCTAACCTAGTAGCACACTCAATATCTATGTTATCAAATCCTACAATCATTTGAGAAATTATCCTTAAATTCCTAGCATTACTTAACATACTACATGTTATCCTATCACCAGCCATAGTAAGTAATGCATCATAATCACGTACTTTACTCTCTAACACATCTGGTGGTGGGTTAGTAAATCTATCCCAGACCTCAACGTCGTAGTAGTTCTCTAATTTCTTAATTACTTCAGGGAATACCTCCCTAGTTACGAATAACTTAGGTTTTACGTGACGTGACAATAGGGGATCCCTAGATAATAACTAGAATGAATCTTTAATACTTAAATGTTCTTAAACCTATCTAAGAATCTTAACCTCTTCGCAGGGTCTGGATGTGTTGAGAGTATTTCTAGAGGTGTTAAACTCTTTAAACTCTTTAAATACTCTACAACTTCATCAATATTGTAGAACCTCCTACCACCTACTCTTAACTCGGGGTCAGCTATTAATAATGCCTTAAACTTACTAACCTCACTAATACTCCTACTACCTACCCTCCTTAAACTATCTGAGGTAACTATTATCCTAGCTAAAGCCCTCTGAAGTTTTAAAGCACCTCCTGGAAGTACAGTAGCTGCGTGACTATCTGAGTAGTACTCCCTCAACCTACTTAGGTATAGGACGAATAAGTTGAATATGAAGCTTACGACTACTAACCCGAACCCAACACCAGCTAGTAGTAGAGGTGATGAGTTCCTCCCATCCCTTCTTCCACCTAGAGCACCTGATATGAATCCATACCTAATTAACACCTGACCTAACCAGTAAATTAGAGCTGGTAATATGCTTATGATCATCATAACCTCAACATCTTTATGTTTTATATGTCCTACCTCATGAGCTATAACAGCTTCTACCTCATCCCTAGGTAAGTTATTGATTAAACCTTTAGTTACAGCTACTTTATAACCTGTGAATATGTTCCCGTAAGCAAATGCGTTAGGGATATCTATGTTAGCGATCATTACCTTAGGTACCTTACTTAAACCACTAACCTCAGCAATCCTACGGACAGTCTCAACAAGCCATGAATACTCAGCACTAACAGGTCTAACCCTATAGATAGCTTCAATTATCTTAGGCCCTAACAACCACTGAATGATGTGGATGATGATTATGAATATTAAGGAACCCCAGATTATTACTGCTACATCAGTTGTAGGGGTTATCATATAGAATATAGCTGTAAGTATTAAAGTACTTAAACTTATTACTAAAGCTATAGTACTGTACATACTAAACTTAAGCTTCGTTAATGCTATATTAACCACTATACCACCTATTTTAAAATATAAGTAACTACTTTTAAGTATTATACAACTTTTAACTAAGTAATGATTAGTTTAACCTCTACTAAACCTTCCTCTAAGACCCAAACCCTAACCTCACGAGTAATACTATCTACTATAACCCAAGGGATAGGCCATAACCTCATACCAGTTAAATCCTTAGGACTAGGGTGTGGTGGTGCTGGGTGTGAGTGTATTAGAGCTACTATATCTAGGTTTAACATCTTCGCTAAGTCGTAAGTAGTTATGATTGCGTAGGGATCTAATCTGAAGGATATTGGTGAGTAGTCTATGTTCTCACCTATGACTATTTCTTCAACGTAGATTGAACCACATCTAATACTACCGAGTAGTAGACCTACTAACTCTACATTAGATATATCTACTAAAGAATTAAATATCTCTATAATTACCTTAGGAATTACTACCTCCTTAATCAACTCATCACACTATACATAATATACTTTAAAGTTTTCTTAGGTTTAAGGAAATCACACTTCTAATATGTGTCGGTAATGACTTAAAATCTACTTCTTCAGCCTTACTTGTATCATGAGACCATTCCTTAACCTCATCACCTTTAACATAAGTTACACTTATATTCCTATGTATGACTACGTATACCTTACCTGTAGGACACTTCCTAACCTCTACTAAGTACTTCTTAGATCCGTCCTTAACAACATACACTCTCTCAAGATCACTTCTAATCAACTACAACACACCTAACAAGTGAAGAGTAATATACCTTAATAAACGTTATTAATAATTATGTTGTAGACTCTAGTATTAGATGTGATGTAAGTTGAGTCTGAAGAGGAAGAGGGTTAAAGCGTATGTAGATGCTTTAAGTAATTTGATGGTGGTTGAAGACCCTTCTAGAGATTTAGCTATAAATGTTTTGAAGGAATCTCTTAAATCTAATGGTGTTGAACCGTTTAGAGGTGTTTCAAACCCTCCAGATATTTACGAGAAGGAGTTGATCTCATTATATGTTGTTGGGACTAGAGGTTTAGGAATTCATCAAGACTACCCTGAGAAATTTAATAAGTTGTTCAGTAATGAGGTAGTATATGATGAAATTCTAAGGGTCTTAGAAGGTGATGATATTAACTCTATGAGGGAGAGACTTAAGCAGTTATTAGGTAGGGATGTGAGTGAATCTGATATCGCTAAAGTTCTTAGATTAGCTATGGTTCTCTACTACTTAGATTTCGTAAGTCATGAATATGTTGTTAAGATATTAAAGAATATGTTAAACGTATTTCCAGAATATGTAGAGACTGTAAGGAGGTTCACTAAATTCTTCATAGCTATTAAGATTTCCTCAGATATAGCTAGTGGTGTTATAAAGAATAAGATGATGAAGGAGATTAATAAGCAACTCCTATCTTTAAATATAGGTATACCTAAGGCTGTACCATCAGATGGGTATATTAGGGAGGTTGCGAAAATACTCTTCAACATACCTAAGAACGTGATTAATAAAATTCTTAAATAGTAACTTAAATTATCATATGGAAGTGGTAGGGTATGGAGGGACTATCATTTACGCAGAGGGAGATCTTAAGAGCATTAGTTAAACTATATGATAAAACTCAAAGATTAGTTAAGAGTACTGATATAGCTAAGGAGTTAGGTAAGGATGATGGGACTATAAGGAATGTTATATTAAGTCTTAAGTCCTTAGGTCTTATTGAGAGTAAGACAGGGCCTAGAGGGGGTTATAAACCTACTAGTAAGGCTTATACTTACTTAAGGTCTTCGTTAGAAGTATCAACACCGTACACTAGGGTACGTAAAGATGGTGAGGAATTAGATGTGTATGCATTAGATGTTGAATTTATAGATGTTTCCAATCCATACTCTACTAAGGCAATACTTAAGTTAGTCGGTGATATAGATAGGATTAGAGTTGGTGATAGGATTAGAGTTGGACCACTACCGACTTATAGGTTAGTGTTGAGTGGTTCAATACTATTAATTAATACTTATAAGGGTGAAGTAGTTGTAGAGGTTGAAAGTTTAGTAAGTCTACCGAGGATAACTGCTAGGAATATGATAAACTCACGTAAGTTAATTACAGTTGATGCTAGTCGTACAATTAATGAAGTTGCTAAGATATTAGCTGTAGAGAATATTAGGGGTTTACCAGTAGTTGATGTTGATGGTAGATTATTAGGTTTAATAACAAGTGCTGATGTTATTAGAGCATATATAAATGATGATAGAGAAGCTTCAGTATCTAAGTATATGAGGACTAACGTAGTTACAGTATCACCTGAGGAGGAAGTCGCTGAGATCGTTAATAAGATGAATAAGTATAATACTGGTAGGGTTGTAGTAGTAGTTAATGATAGACCTGTAGGGATAATAACACGTACAGATATACTTAAGGTATTAGCGTGTTCAAGCTAGTTATAACGGTATTATAGGGATGTTTAAGAATGTTTTAGATATTGTGTTTATTGCGAAGACTATCAACACTAATGCAAGTATCATCAGTAGTACTCTATAACCTTTTAAGCTTAAGTACTTAACACCCTTAGATGATGCGTACGCTAGTAATGATAACCATACATAGTCCATCCATACATGTGATGGGTACATAACCACTAATCCTAACACTACACCATACCTATACACACCCTCTATAAGTGGTAAACCTATAGTAGCCCACCATATTAGGAAGAATGGGTTAAGCCCTGTTAGAATTATACCGATAAGTAATGGATTCCTGATGTTAGAGAATTTAGGGTTACTCAACCCCTCCTTACTACCTCCAACACTAAGTGCGTCGTTTATTAGTAAGTATGCGAAGAAGAGGTAAAAAACCACTACTGTAGTAGTTAGTAAGTACTTAACTAAGGTTAATTCTATTAGGCTGATAATATTAGTGTAGAGTATTGTAAGTAGTATCACGTAAGGTAACTCAAACAATGTATGTCCTAAAGCTACTTGAAACCCAGCTCTCCACCCACCCCTAACCCCTAAAGTTATAGTTATTATTGAGAGTGGTCCTGGTGAGAGTGCTCCTGTTGATGATAAGATTACTACTGATGCTATGAATGATAAATCCAACACATACACCGTTAATACTGCCTATATAATATTTTAAAACCTTTAGTATATGTTTCCACGGTGTGTATGAACTCTAAAGGACATATAGGATTTACCTTAACTATACTAACACCTACACTAGCATTCTTAAGTAGTAGAGAGTTTAAACCTACTGTATTCTTAGTACTAGCAGTCATACTATCAACACTACCTGATATAGATTTAAAGATTAGATTACCTCATAGGAGGTACACACATAACATATTCTTCATAACATTAACATCTCTATTCTTCGGTTACCTAACCTCATTAATATTAGAGGACTTCAACTTAGGTTTTTACTCCGCATTAATCTCAGGTTCACTACACCTAGTAGGTGATTTAATGACTTATATGGCCTTCAGCCCTCTCTACCCTTTAAGTGATGTGAATATTTCTTTAAGGTTATTTAAATCTAATAATGCTTTAGTAAATAATATATTGTTAATTACTGGTGTGTTAATGCTTGTTATTTACCTAATTACTTAATCCTAACATGTTTTTAAGGTATCTTAAACCTTACAGAATTAGAGTAGAATGAAGATCTTAAGGAGTGATTTAAGGAGAGGTGTTATCGTCGTTAGGGTTGAGAATGAGGATGACTTATGGGTACTTAAGAATGTAGTCAAGGCAGGTGATGTAGTAGTAGCTAATACCTTAAGAGATGTTAAGGTTGATGGTGAGGGTAAAAGGAGGTTACCTATGAAGTTAGCTGTTAAGGTTAAGAACATATACTTCCAACCATTTAGTAGTAGGTTAAGGATACATGGTGTAATTATTGACGGACCTGAAGAATACGGTTTGAAGGGTTCACACCACACATTCAATATTGATGTAGGTAATGAAGTTGAGATCGTTAAGGAGTCTTGGAGTACTTCAGAACTTAAGAGGTTAGAGAGGGCTAGTAGTAGGAGGGTTAAAGCATTATTAATTGCTGTTGATTTTGATGAAGTTGCTATAGCCTTACTATATGGTCAGGGTGTGAGGTACTTAATTGATAAGTCATTACCGGGCATCAGTAAGTTTAGTAAGGATTTAAGTGTTGAATCCATAGTCAACACAGTAATTGACTTAATACTTAAGGTATTAGAGAGTGAGGAAGTAGATATCGTAGTTATTAGTAGTCCAGCATTTATTAAGGACTTAATAGCTGATAAGTTGAGTGGGTTAATCAATATTAAAGTCTTAAGAGATAGTATCTCATGCGGTGGTAGGAGTGGTATTGAGGAGTTATTGAGGAGGGATAGTATTAAGGAGTTATTACGTGAGATTAGTGCTATTGAGGCTGAGGAGATTTTTAATGAGTTTATGGAGTTACTTACTAAAGAACCTGATAGAGTAGCTTATGGTGTTAAAGATGTTGAATTTGTTGCTAAAGCTAATGCTATATCTAAGTTACTACTTACTGAGGACTTACTAGGTGATGAAGTTATTGAGGAGATATTAAGTATTGTTGAGGAGAGAGGAGGTATTGTGAGGATTGTAGGTAGTGAATTCCCAGTAAGTAGTAGCTTAAGGGCTTAGGAGGTATAATAGCTATACTACGTTATAATCTGAATATTCATAATTTAGAGAGAACTTAAGTAGATATTGAAATGTATAAAAAATTTAAATTTAAGGTTTAGAATATCGCAATGCCGAATCCGTAGTATAGTGTTAGAGCTATTGCAAAGAATAAGTGGAATACCCACATAGTCCACGAAATTATAGGCATCCATATAGGTGCTCTTAACTCCTTAGGTAATAACTTCCTATCAATATACGTTAATATAGGTATTAACCATAGACCGTAGAAGTGAACAATATTGGCAGCTATTAATAATATTATTAGCGGTGCTGCAGTCCACATAGCGAAACAACCGAATATGAGGTATATAGATAGTAGTAAGTAGTAAATCCTCCTAACATCACCTCTAGCCCACTCACGTAACCTACCTACAGAGTTCCATGAAACATCAGTTAATATCCTAGTTAACCTATCAACTACACCTGCTTGTGTTGAGAATAGTATCAGGAATCCTATAAGTGCTATCATGTAGTAACCCCAAGGACCTACTTTAGTTGCGAATTCATTAGATACGTGTGCTGCAATACCCCAAGCAGGTAATTTAGTACCTACAGGTACTAATGAAGCAACTATCATTGCCGGCAACATCATACCGAACATACCACCTATAAAGAATATTATCCATTGATCAAGATATGCTAACCTTTCCCAAGTCTTCCAAATCCTTAAATTCTCAGGTGTTAACTTAAATATAGCCCCTAAAGGACTTAAAACAACTTTCTTACCACCAATGACTGCAGGTATATAACCAACGACAGAACCGGTTCCATAACCTTTATCTCTCCAATAACCAGAACCATCAGCATTAGCGGCTGCTGCATCACCAATATATGCGTACCAACCAGCAAATAATAAGATATCAACACCTTTAGGTATATAACCAATACTTACCATACCTTTAGCTGCTTCTGCTAATGTCTCTGCTGTTATAGTTAATGGTGCTACTATGAATAGTAATAATACAAGTATAACTATAACTATAGCTTTCATAACTGTTTCTAGAGTTGATTCTATCTTACCACCTATTGATACTAAGAATGCACATAGTAGGAATAGTACTACACCAGTCCAACGAACTAATTCAGCTTCTGCAGCTCCTGGAATCCTACCTAAGGCTATGGCTACAGCACCAGTAGCTGCTGCAGCTGCCCAACCAGGCCAGAACATCCTTAAGAATGAGAATATCATTGATAAAGTACTCCAGAAGTCCCTAGGCGGTACTCTAGCTAGTAATACATTAATAGGTTCACCAGTCATTACAACCATCCTAGCCCACCAACAATTATATACTGTTTGTTGAATCATCCCTACCCATACTAACCAGAATAGTCCTAGTCCATATGCAGCAGCTACTGATGGACCCATTAACCACTCACCAGAACCTATAGCCATACCTAACGGTATTGCTGCAGGTCCTAAAACCTTAGTCATGATAGTACTCCAAGTAAGTTTAGGAATCTTAAATACCTCCTCAGGAGTTGGTAACTTATCAATAACTCTAATAGGTTTAGCACCAAACATAACTCTCTCTTCAGAAGAGCTCATAAGAGATCACACCCCTGATCTTATCACGATAATACACTTATAAATTTTATTATAACAACATTAACTCATTCAATATCTAACATTATTAAGATTATAATTAAAATTAAAGTGTTTATATGGTATCTTACTTCAGTTTTATGTTTTCTTAATGCCTAGGTAGAGTTCTGTGAAGTCTGGATGGTTTAGTAGTTCTAATGCCTTACCACTATATCTTATAGTTCCACTTACTAGTAGGTATGCGTAATCACCTAATTCAAGAGCTAGCTTAGCCATCTGTTCTACGATAAGTATTGTTAATCCTAACTTATCTCTAAGATCTACTACCTGCTTTAATACTTTCTTAGCTATTATAGGTGCTAAATCAGTAGTTATCTCATCTAATAGTATTAACTTAGGCTTTCTCATTAACGCCATAGCTATAGCTAACATCCTCCTCTCACCACCACTTAAAGTACCTGCTTTCCTATTAATGAATTTTTCAAGTATTGGGAAGAGGCTTAATACTTCATTCATCCTCTCCTTAACTTCAGATTTATCTAGGAGGTATGAGGCTAACCTTAAATTCTCACCTACTGTTAACTCAGTAAATACGTTACCCATCTGAGGTAGGTATGCGATACCTAACCTAGAGATCTTATGTGTAGGTAGTTTAGTTATGTCTACGCCATCGTAAGTTATAATTCCGTCATAAATTGTAGCTATACCCATAATACTGTTAAGTAGTGTTGTCTTACCAGCACCGTTAGGACCTACAATAACTGTAATCCCCTTCTCCCTAACCTCTAAACTTACGTTATGTAAAACCTTAAGCTTCCCATACCCTGAAATTAAGTTCTTAACCTCTAATAAAGCCATAATCACTCACCTATGTATATCTCAATAACTTTAGGATTCTTAACAACTTCGTTAGGTGTCCCCTCAACTACTACTGAACCTCTATCCATGACGTAAACGTAGTCTACATAAGGTAATGCTACATCAATCCTATGCTCTATCAGTAGGAACGTAACATCGAATTTCTCCTTAAGACCTCTCACATAAGTTAATATCCTATTAGCATATGCTGGGTCAACACCACCTATAGGTTCGTCAAGAGCTACTAACTTAGCCCCTGCAGCTAATGCCCTAGCTACCTCAAGCATCTTAAGTTGTGCTGCACCTAACTTATAAGCTGGTAAGTCCCAAAACCTACTTAATCCAACAGCATCCATTATCTTAAAAGCCTTCTCAATCATATCCTCCTCCACCCTAACCCACCTCCCCTTAACAACAGCTATTAAGGGATTCTCACCAACATTATTCATAGCTGCTAACACATTCTCAAGAACTGTTAATGACTGGAAAGGTATTGGGATTTGGAAGGTTCTAACAAAACCTAACTTATATATCTCGTAAGGAGGTAGGCCAGTAATATCACTCCCATTAAAGAATACCTTACCACTATCAGGTCTATAAACACCAGTACATACGTTAACAAATGTTGTCTTACCAGCACCGTTAGGACCCATCAACATAGTTATACTATTCTTACTAACTGAAATACTAACTCTATTAACAGCTACTAAACCTCCGAAAGACTTAGTAAGCTCCTTAGTCACTAAAATGTAGTTATTACTAGTCACATCACCACCTAGGAGGTTAAAGGAATAAAAATTTAAAATCTTTATGTTAGGTTAGTTAGAGTAAAATCATTTACTTATATAGAGGAATTTTCCATTCAATCTCATCAGCAGCTCCTTTCCAAACACCAACTAAAACCCACTCATACTTACCGTCCTTCTCCAGAATTGCCCAGAGTTCGTAGTCTGAGAATGCCCTATCACCAGCCTCATTAAGTTTAAACCAACCACTAGCGCCGAAGTAATTCTCAATTACTGTGGGTAGTATATCTCTAATCTTAGTAGCCTCATATTCATCTAAAATGTTTAAAGCTATAGCTACAGTCCACACAGCATCATAGGTGTTATATGCGTAAGGTGCTGGAGCCCTACCTAACGTCTTAACTATGTATTGCTTAACATGTTCAAGCTTAGACGAATATGAAGGTGCTGCAATAGTACTTACGAATTTAGTCTTAACTGAGAATACTGCACTCTCCTTAGTAGAGACTAGTAATGCATTCTGAGCTGTACCATCACTACCAAACCACTTAACCTTACCTAAGATTTCGTATTTCCCAGCAGCTACAAATAAAGGTACTACCTCCTCAAAACTTATTAATAACACACCAACCTTATCTAAACCATACTTACCAACTAAGTCATTAACTATAGTAACTAACTTAGCAACCTCTACAGAGAATTCCTTAGCTCCCGGTTCAAATCTTATACCCTCAACAACACCACCCTCAACACCCTCCTTCTTAAGTATGTTTGTAAATGCCCTAACTGTAGCGTCTTTAAGTCCATCACCCCAAGCATCACCCCTCCATATAGGCACTACATACCTAACACCTGAATCATATATAACCCTAGCTATAGCAGGTCCTTGAATAGTATCATCAGGACAATACCTAAGTACGTAGTCTCCAGGAATTGCAAGTGCTGGTGATGTAGAAGACGGACTAATAATTAATATTTTATTAGCATCAACATAAGATTTAATCTCCCTTACCTCAGCACTAGCCATAGGCCCTAGGATAACCTTAACACCTCTTCCATGCATAATCCTAACCTTATCTAGAGCTGTCTTAGGATCTGTTGCTGAATCCTCAATTACTGGGACTAGATACCACGGCTTACCCATAGACTTCAACCATTCATTAACTTCCTTAATAGCTAATTCGAAAGCAACTTTATTCTCCTCGCCGAAGGAGCTTAACTCACCAGTTAATGGCCATAAACCCCCGATAGGTATAGGACCACTTAATCCTACAGGAACCGCAGGTGTTACAGTAACTGTAGTTGTGGTGGTGATCACCTTCGCAGGTGCTGAAGCAACTCCTACCCCATAACCAATACCTAAACCTACTATTAGTAATACTATAGCTACGACTAATAACCTCTGTGCTGGAGTCACATTAGACACCTTTACCAGTATTTTACTCAGTACTTAAAAATTTTACTATTTACAATATCAATAACTAATATAAGGTATTTAAGTAAGATTTAGAAACCTTTAAACGATATGTTTATAATATCTAACCGTTAAGACATTGAGGTGGTCTAAGTGATACATCCTATAGCTGTAGCTAAAGCTATAGCATATGCAGATAGTCTAGCTTTGATGGCTGCTGGAATTACGTTGATTTATATGTGTACTAAGACTTTTAACTTCGCTCACGCATCATTTGTTACGTGGGGTTTCTACACAACATTTACATTAACATCCTTATACGGTGGTTCACCATACTATTACCTACCCATAGCTTTCTTCTTCGTCGGTTTATTAGGAATAGCTGTTTACGTCTTAGTTATAGGTCCTTTAATGAGGAGGGGTGCATCACCTATAACACTTATGATGTCTACCCTAGGTGTTGACTTAATCCTACTATCATTTATTCAAATGTTTGCTGACTACTTGACTAGGGTTTTTAAGTTATACGCTAGGAAGATAGTTCTCGAAGTATATGATTTCGATGTTTTCGGTCTTCCAGGGATAACCTTTATATCCTTACTAATCGTGATACTCCTAATATCAACTCTACATATATTCCTAGTTAAGACTAAGTTCGGTACTGCTATGAGGGCAACTATTGAGAACCCTAGTCTAGCTAGTGTGTTAGGTGTTAACCCCAATATAATCTACCTAACTTCATGGTTTTTAGGTGGTGGTTTAGCTGGTTTAGCTGGTGCTATAGCGTCATTAGCAATTACTGGAGACCCTACAGTAGGTTCTAGAATTGTAGTATCTATGTTTGCTTCAAGTATTGTTGGAGGCCTATATAGCGTTTACGGAAGTATATTAGGTGGTTTATTAATAGGTCTTACTGAGTACTTAGGTATAATGGCGTTAACCCTACAGTTAGGTGGTTGGGTAGCTGTTTACAGACCTGTAATTCCACTCATAGCATTAGCTATAACATTACTGATATATCCTAAGGGCTTAGGCGGGATTAACTGGTCTAAAATTACTGTTAAGTTAAAATCGTTAGTAGGTGGTAGTTGATGGAGTTAATACCTCCAGTAATACTTTATATTCTCGTAGACTTCAGCATATACTTAATAGTGACTTTAAGTCTTAACTTAGAAGTCGGTTATGCTGGACTACCACAATTTGGTAGGGTATTAGCAGTCCTTACAGGTGCGTTGATTGCTGGTGCAATACCTGGTAGGATCTTAGCTTTAATGTATGAACTTCCATACGGTCCTGAATATGCGTTCTACGAATATAATTATAAGGTAGTTAATACTTTAAATACTGTACTTGAGAAGAACCCATTACTATCTATAGCTATATTCGTCTTCACACTCATCCTAGCTATGATATTAGGAGCTATCGTAGGTTACCTAACATCTAAACCTGCTATTAGGTTGAGGGAGGCTTACTTAGGTATTACGTTATTAGCTATGGGTGACGTACTTATGTTAGTAACATATTACTATACACCAATCATTGGAGGTACTACAGGTGTTTCAGTGATAGATCCTTTCAGATGGACTGGTGTGGCTAGGTTTTACATAGCAACATTTACTTTATTAGGTATTGCATTACTAGTATTCCTACTAATTGAGAGGTTGACTAAATCACCATATGGTAGGGTGTTGAGAGCTATGAGGGATTCTGAATTAGCTATTACTGTCTACGGTAGGGATATAGTTAAGTTGAGGACTTATACGTTAATGGTTGGTGCAGCTATAGCTTCTTTAGGAGGTGCCCTCTATACATTCTACACAGGTAGCTGTATAGCGAGTACATACACTAGAGTTACCTGGACTTTCTGGCCGTGGGCATTCATGATGTTAGGAGGTACTGGGAATAACGTAGGTGTGATGTTTGGGGTTTTACTCTTCGTTATTGTTAAGACGTTAATAGTTATGTATAGAGGTCTACTAGCACCATACGTACCTTTCGACCCGGTATGGCTTGAGTATACATTTGTAGGTATGGCTATAGTGTTGATAGCTATATTCAGACCTCAAGGATTAATACCTGAAAAACCGATATTCACAATATCTAGGAAGAAGATTGAGGAACTTATTAAGAGATTAGAAGTAAGGACTTCCTAACTACATTAACACCACCTAAGAAACACCTCAATTATAAGATATTTAATTCGCTATGAGTAGGTCTTAAAATAATATTTAATCTTTAGTTACGGAAAAGCTTTTAAGAAGTTATTACCACGGCTTTATAAGGTATCTACAATGTCTACAAGTCTGAGATATTGGGTGTATGAGGTAGAACTACCTAGCATATTATCTATTTATAGAATGTTTGAGGGAGTGTATATGGGTTTAGCTGGTGGTTTAAATGAGTAAGGAAGTACTTACTGAAGTATTTGAACTACCACCACCTCCGAGGACGTTTGCCGAACATATTAGAGCTATAGGGCCCGGAGTAATACTAGCCTCTCTATCCATAGGTGCTGGTGAGTGGTACTTATTCCCAGCTGCGATACTAGCATACGGTCCAAACATCATGTGGACAGCTGCTATCGGCTGTATAGTACAGGCAGTACTAGGTTCGCAATCAATTAAATATACACTCTACTCTGGTCAACCAGTACATCATGCATACTTAAGACTTGGTAAGCCTATCTTCTGGGCTTGGGTGTGGGCTTTACTCATCTTCATACCAGTGATATGGCCTGGATGGGCTGCTGCCTCAGCTACAGCTATAGTTGCACTTCAGTTAGGTAGGCTTCCAGGGCCTGCAGACTCAAACCTAGTCCTAATGTGGGGTGTTATCCTACTATTCATATCCTTACTGATACTACATGTTGGTGGGAAGGTACAGAGGACTTTAGAGCTTGTTAACTGGCCTATAGTGATTATGATAGTAACCTTAGTAACTGTTGGTGTAGTAGTAGGAGCTCCAGCATGGGCTTGGACTGATATAGTTAAGGGTATCTTCACACCGTACATGCCTTTAGGTGTGAACGCTGATTGGTTCGTTATGGCTGCAGCTATAGCGTATATCCCAGCCGGTTTCGGCTTCAACCTAATGTTATCTAGTTATGCTAGGGATAAGGGGTGGGGTATGGCGTATAGAGTAGGTTATATATCTACTTTAGTAGGTGGTAAGAAAGTGAAGATAGCGGTTGAGGAAGTACCGTTCAAATTCGATAATGAAGAAGTCCTTAAGCGTTGGAGGGGTTGGGTGAATGTAGCTAGGATAGATTCTTGGATAGTAATGTCATTCATAACGTTCGTAACAGTACTCATGACTAGTGTCTTAACTTACGGTTTACTCGCTCCTAGAGGTTTAAAACTTGGTGGTTGGGCTGTAGCATCAGCTCAAGCGTTAGCATTAGCTGATGTGTTAGGCCCTATGGCTTGGTTCATAGTATTATTCGCTGGTTTCTGGATGCTCTTAGGTACTCAATTCGGTTTAATGGACTCTACAAGTAGGGTTATAACTGATTGCTTCTGGTTAGCTAGTCCGAGGGTTAGGGCGTGGGCTAAGGAAGACCCTAGAAGACTCTACTACCCAGTGCTCTACCTAGAATTCACGATAGCTCTAACACTCCTGATAGCATCTATAGGCTTCGGTCTAGCATCACCTTACTGGTTAACAGCTCTAGGTGCTAACTTAGGTCTCTTCGCCCTCCTCCTCGCCTACATCCTACAGATAGTCGTCGACTATAAAATAATGCCTAAAGAACTTAGACCTCATCCAATAACTACATTCATAGTGATTGTTGGGATGTTATGGTACGGCTTCTTCCTAACAGCACTACTACTCCAAACACTTACAGGTATTAGGCTGTAAGTACCTTAGACCTACAACTAAATATTTTATTATTTTATTTTAATGTAATTAATAATTTAACGTGGAGTCTGAGGAACTGAAGAACTACAGTATTGCTGAGGTCGTTATACCTATAGATATTAGTAACGCTCCTACTACGTTCTCCTTAGTAGGTCTCTCCCTAGCTAATAACTTAGTAGTTATTTGAGAGAGTACTGGTGTTAATGCTGTAGCCATAGCTGTTGCTGAAACACCTACAGTACTTATAGAGTATACGAATAGGTATACCCCTAAACTAAACCCTAAGATACCAGTGATTAAAGCTATAAGTATTAACTGTTTTATAACTCTCCTATCCGGTATACCTTCTAAGAATATAGCTATGGGTGAGAGTATTACTGCTGTTACAGCTAATCTATATAGAGTTACTGTGAACGTATCTACGTAATCTAATACTAACTTAACCATTACTGATGCAGAACTCCAAGATAACGCTGCTATGAGTGAGTATATAGTTCCTCGAATATCAACCCTCCCGAAATTACTGGAGGAGACAGCTACTACAATACCTACGAACGCTAGTATACTACCTATAACTAACGATATACTTATAAACTCACCTAAGAATATCACAGCCATGAACTGAGCTATGAAGATGTATACATAACTAATAACAACAGCTAAAGAACCACCAATACGCTGTATCGCCTTAGTAAAACAAGCATCACCTATACCAGGCCCTAACAACCCAGAAACAACTATTAATATTAATGCGTAAGATGATAAAGGGATGTAATTAAAGTTATTCAAGAAAGCTATAGGAACTAAAGTTAAAGTAGCTATGATAGTTCTTAATGCTGTAAACATAAACGGCTTAATATACTGACTAAATCTAGAAACTAATGCAGGAGTTATACTCCAGATCACTGATGCCGTAACTACCGCTACATACCCTATCACTACATAACCACCAACTTAACTCTAGATCCTAAACTTCAGACTAAAAACTTAACTATGATGTTGAACTAATTAATAGTACATCACATCATTTCCCTCCACATCCTCATTATAGAGTCCCTATACTCCTCATACCCTCCAATAACATGCTGATCACACTTATGACATGCTACCTTATGATTAACACCTACATCCCTTAATTCTGGTTCACACTTTACACATACTTCTGATGAGAGAGGACACCTCGGATTAAATGCACACCCACTAACTATAGATGTTGATGATGGAGGATCTCCTGGAATCGCGAATATACTCCTTGTTCTAGATTCGGGATTAGGTATGAGGACTGAATTCAGCAATCCTATCGTATATGGATGTAGAGGTGTTTTAAAAATCCTACAATCGCTGGATTCCACCACCTTCCCGTAATACATTACTGTAACATCATCACATATATTCGTTAATATCGGTACTTCATGACTTATTAACACGTAAGTTAGGTTATACTGCTTCTTAAGCTTTACTAACAAATCTAATATCTGAGCCTTTATAGACATATCCAATGCTGCTGTAGGTTCATCAAGTATTATAACTTTAGGTAGTAGAGCTAGAGCTCTTGCTATAGCTACTCTCTGCCTCTCACCACCACTTAATTGATGCGGATACTTATCGAGGTAATCTTCAGGAGGTTCTAAACCGACGTCAATTAATAACTTCCTCAAATCATATTCGTTGTAATTAATTTTATGGACTTTGAAAGGCTTTGTTAGTATATCCCTTATCTTCTTACGTGGGTTTAATGATGAGTACGGGTCTTGGAAGACTATCTGTATATTCTTCCTAATGAAGTTATGTAAATCACTACTTAGACCTCTCCTGAAGTACTTCGTAGAGTCTACCCCGAATACCTTTAAAGAACCTGCCGTCGGTTCCTCTATAAGGGCCATAATCCTCGCTAAAGTACTTTTACCACTACCAGACTCACCAACTATACAGTGAGTTCTCCCTTCCTCAACCTTAAGTGAGACTCCATCAACTGCCTTAACGGGTTTACGGTTGAGTAAGCTACCAATGTAGTAGACCTTCCTAACATTATTTACTTCTATTAGTACGTCCAACTCATCACACCCTTGTAGAGTGCCTTAGTCGAACTCACGAGGCTAGCAGTATACCTACTCTTAGGTCTTAATAAAACATCATCAGGGCTACCCTCTTCAACTAACTCACCATCATACATAACTAATATTCTATCAGCTATTGATGTAGCAACACCTATATCATGTGTAATCATGATCATACCAACTCTGAAGTTTTCTCTAACCTCCCTTAACAACCTCACAACTTGTGCCTGGATCGTCAGGTCTAAAGCTGATGTAGGTTCATCAGCTATTAAGAGTTTAGGGTTTAATACTAAGGCTAAAGCTATGAATACTCTCTGAGCCATACCACCACTTAATTGAAACGGGTATGACTCAAGAACCCTCTGAGGGTCTGGGACTTTAAGTTTACGTAATAATTCAAGAACTCCCTGGATGTTGAATTCTACTCCATGGTCTTCAAATAAGTCCTTAAAAATAAGTCTTACCTTTCTTAAAGGATTTAAATGTGTTATAGGGTCTTGAAATATTATCGATATCTCCTTACCGTTAATATACCTCCTCTCATTAGGTCTTAACTTGAGGAGGTCTATACCTCTAAATAATATCTTACCACGAACTACTACAGCATTCTCAGGGAGTGCACCGACTATGGATAAGGCTATAGTGGATTTACCGCTACCGGACTCACCTACAATAGCTAGTACTTCATCCTCATTTAAAGTGAAGCTTACATCCTTAACAGCATATTTCATAACCCCCTTAACCCTATACGCAACTGTTAATTCCCTCACCTCAAGTAAGGGCTTCAACTACATCACCCTAACCTAGGTGATAACCTCTCTATCAACTTATCTGAGAGGAAGTTAAACATTAAGATGAGTATGACTAATGTAATACTAGGGAATAGGAGTACCCACCAACCACCAACGAATATAGCGTTTTTAGCCATCATAAGCATCACACCTAGTGATGGATAATTAAAATCACTTAAGCCTAGAAACCCTAAGGCTGACTCAGTAAGTATTGCTTCAGCTATTATGAGGGTCCATAACGACAGTATTGTAGGTATGGTATTAGGTAGGATTTCATTTATCATTATATCTAAATCCCTACTACCTAATGCTTTAGCAGCCATAACGTACTCCCTCTCCTTAATAGATAGTACCTCAGACCTAACCACCCTAGCTGCCTCCGGCCATGAGAATATAGCAATAACTAAAATTATATTTGATATCCTAGGTGATAGTAGAACTACGGTTACGATTATCAGCATGAACCTAGGTATTGATAGGAATACATCTGCTACTCTCATCAGAACATTACCTATGATACCTCCTTTATATCCGGAGAGTAAACCAATGATGACTGCTAAAGCTACTGCTATCGTAGCTGAAGAGAGCCCGACTAGTAGTGACGTCCTAATACCGTAGACTACCCAACTAAATACATCCCTACCTAACTGGTCAGTACCCATAAGATTAACATTACTAGGTGGTTGAAGAGCTCTAAACATCCTAGTGTTAAGTGGGTCGTAAGGAGCTACCTGATCAGCTAATAACCCTACAATACCTAGTAAGAATGTTAAAACTACACATACGGTAAGTGAGTTTAACCTCCTCATACTTACCACCTATCCTTAATTCTAGGGTCTATAATGCTGTAGATGAAGTCTACTATAGCATTTATTACGACAACAGCTATTGATGTAAATATGAATATCCCTAGTAGTAGGGGGTAGTCCCTCGTAGACACAGCCTCCATAGTTAATTGTCCGATACCAGGCCAAGAAAACATTGATTCAGTTATTATTACACCACCTATAAGCATCCCTAACTGAACTCCTGCTAACGTAATTACAGGTATTATAGCATTCCTAAGTGCATGTTTAAATAGTAACGTAGAATTCCTTAACCCCATAGAACGAGCTGCTAGGAAGTAGCTAGAGGATATGACCTCTAAGAATGAAGACCTTGTTAGCTTTACGTAAGAGGCCATGAAGATCAAGCCTAGAGTAAGTGATGGGAGGGTTAAATGCCATAGAACGTCGAGAACGTATGTGTAGAAGTTTCTATGCTCAACACCTATAGTTACAACACCACCGACTGGGAAGGCCTTATAAGTTATTGCGAAGTAGTATATTAGGAACTGACCTATTACGTACACAGGTGTTGAGTAGAATATGAATGCTATACTATTTATTAAAGGACTGATTAACTTCTTCCTATACCAAGCAGATATTATCCCTAAAAACAGACCTAGGATTAACCCTATAGAAAGTCCTGATATAGCTAATACTACAGTATACGGTAGTCTAGTAAGTATGACGTCTAATACAGGTCTCTTATAACTTAGTGAGTAGCCTAGGTCTAACCTCATAACCCTCTCTAAGTAGAGTAGGTACTGCTCCCATACAGGTTTATCTAGACCGTAGATCTCTCTTATCCGTTCAATATACTGAGGTGATGCTGCCTCACCAGCAAGTAGAACTGCTGGGTCTCCGGGGAAGAGCTTCATCAGTATGAATCCTATAGTTATCACAGCTAGAACTACGGGGATTAAGAGTAGTAGCCGTATAGAAAACCTATAAAAAACTGAAATTAATTCCCTCACCTTACATCCCGTAATGGAAAAATTATTAATATTAATACATACTACTTACGTCTTCACTTCCTCCTCTTCAGCAAGAGTAGTACTACCACACCAAGTACTATTATTATAATTATAGTTGAGATACTTATAATGTCGGGAGCTGGTGATGGTGTCGGTGACGGTGTTGTTGTAGGTGTTGTCACCTGTGTAGTTTCTATATATGTGTTATAGAGTTTATCGAAGAATACGTACCTACCTATCGGTATATCCGGGCCTTTAACGTATTTACCTTTAACATTTAACCAAACTATATCGTATATAGGGATCCATGGCAGGTCTGTAGATAGGTGGTTATCAATCTTCATTAACAATTCCTTCTGCTTCTCAGGATTTGTCTCACTAATCCACTGCTCGAATAATTTATCGACTTCAGGGTTAGAGTAGAACATAGTGTTTGTGAATGCTCCCTTACCTATATACTTAGTTGTGAAGAGCTGGTAATGCCAGAAAGGTACTATCCAGTACTTACCTACATTAAAGTCGTACTGACCCTTCACCTGTAAGTCTAACCAAGTACCGAATTCCACCACCTTAGTCTCAACTTTAATACCTACCTTAGATAGGTAATCCCTTATCATGTAGCCAACGTTCATCTCCTCAGGCTCATTCCTGAGTAGTAATTCAAGTGTGAATCTAGTCCCATCACTACGTCGAGGATATCCTGCTTTATCAAGTAGTTCCTCAGCTTTTGCTGGGTTGTATTCGTAAACAACAGCGTTAGTTGTAGGTGCGTATCGTTCTGTTAGGAAACTATATGTAACCTTAGCTAATCCTAAAGTAACTTTCTCAACGATTTCTGTCTTATTTATAGCGTATGCTATTGCCTGACGTACTAACTTATTAGATAGTATTGGGTGTTGACAGTTGAACTGAACTACGAGTTTATAAGGCGGGTTTAGAGATGGTATTACATCTAGCTTAGGGTTCTTAATAAGTGTTGGGTAGACCTCGTATGGGAGTCCTCTAAACACGTAATCTAACTCACCTGCTTGAAGTGCTGCAACTATTGATGAGGCATCAGTTATGATTCTTATTATTATCTGATCTAGTAGTGGTTTACCTTTATCCCAGTAATCAGGGTTCTTCACTAGTATTATATGGCTACCCTTAACCCACTCCTTAAACATGAATGGTCCAGTACCTATAGGCTTATATATGAAATCTGATTGGTAGTAGTCCTTACCTTCTAGTAGGTGTTTAGGAAGGATTGCACAATCTAATGAAGCTATTAAAGGTATCTGAATAGCTGGGAGGAATTTACCGGGCTTGATCTTCACTGCAGAACTATTTATTATCTCTACTGTTGTATTAGCAAAGTACTCAACACCGAAAGTATCGTAATTAGGTATTAACACTTCAAAACTAAACTTCACATCCTCAGGAGTTAAGGGTTTCCCATCATGGAATTTAACACCCTCTCTCAATACGAAGACGTACGCCCCTTCTTCAGGAAGTATTGCATAACTCTTCGCTAACCCAGGCACTATATTACCGTTAACATCGTATTGAAGTAATGAATCAAATATTTGTGCTGTGACAAACCCTGTATTCCAGCCACCCCAGTAAGGGTCGAGGAATCTAGGCTCAGATATCAACGCAACTCTTAATACATTACCTTGTGGTTGTGATGAGAGTATAGGTATCATAGCTAGTACTGATGCAATCACTAATAACATAGAACCTAATCCCAACCATTTAACTCCTTCAACATATTTTCTACTACTCATAGTTAATTACCTCTATCTCTCTACTTTTGAGGTTTGAGGTTTAAAAACTTATATTAATACCTAATCAATTGATTATCGAAGATTTTTCAACCTCCCCAAACACGTCTAGTTACCCTAAGTATGTTCTCACCAATTACTTTCTTTATCTCTTGGTCTGAGTACCCATTCTTAATGAGCCATCTTACAATATTACTGAACTCTGATGGGTTCTCAAGCCCATCTACAAACTCTACCCTGGGGTGTTCAGGTCCTTCCTCAGCCTTAGATATTGAGAGGTAACTCGCAAATACCTTATGTAGTGTTACATGGTCTCCGAATAATGTGTCAGGTCCGAAGGCTATATAGTCTATCCCTACGAGCTTCTCTATATATTGGAAGTGCTCCATAATACTTTCAATACTATGTCTAGGGTTCTTAAAAGTCAACGTAGTATGTGGAGCTGCTTCAATACCGAAGACACCTCCTTTCTCAGCTAATGCCTTTATAACTTCATCAGGTTTCATCCTCCTTGAAGGCCATAAACTCCTAGCTCCAGCATGTGTTACTACAACGGGGTCTTTACTTACTTCAATAACGTCTAAACTGGTCTTATCACCTACGTGGGCTAGATCTATAAGTATTCCTAACTTATTCATACGTTCAACTAACTCATACCCTAAATCTGTTAATCCTCTATCAACTTTATCAGCTAGACCTGAACCGAATTCATTACCCTTACTATATGTTATCCCCATACATCTAACACCTAATCCGTAAAGTATATCCACCTTAATGAAGTCCTCACCTATGTGTGGAGGTGCTTCAAGGTGGAGGACCATAGCTATCTTACCCTCATTACGAGCTCTGATGAAGTCTTCAGCTTTAGTAGCTATGAAGACCATATCCTGATGGTCTATATCTGCTCTGTAAATCCCTATTTGATGAATTATGTTATCCCAATCCCAAGGGTCTGGAGACCTTATCATTCCAGTACCGTTCTCCATACCTTCGAAGAAGCCGTCAATCCCTGCAACTGCTAGCCCCTCATATCCGATCCAGTACCTACCACCTCTAGCATACTCTATAAATTCTGCAGGGTTTTCAGGCCATACAGAGCTATGTTCATGAAATGATATAACCACACTCTTCTCTAGTAATTCCTGAAATCTCTCCTCCTCAACCTTACTTAACTCTATAACCATGGAATTAACCCTCCTAACTTGACGTACGAGGGTGTAGGGTTTATAGTCCTTAAATGGTTCGAAGAATGACCATGACTGATACCCACTATAGTTCTTCTTCTTACCCACTTAACAACACCGGAATATAGTGAAGGAGGATCTTTAAATACTATTGAGGAAATACTAAATTTAAATTTATGTAAGTAGGATATAAGAGGTTATCTTATGAGGATAGCATACATCGTTCCTGGTGTAGGGCTCGATAATGAGGAGTTAATCCGTAGACAGGAGATCCTACGTTCTCTAGCTTTTAAAGGAACTGAAGTTGATGTAGTTTCTGTTGATGAGGGTCCCTACACTATAGAGAGTGGGTTTGAGGAGGAGTATGCTGCTGTCTCCTACCTTAGGAAACTTTATGAAGTTGAAGACTATTACGATGCTTTCATTATAGGTTGTTTCGGTGACCCAGGATTAAGAGCAGCTAGGGAATTAGTAAGTAAACCTGTTGTAGGGCCTGGTGAGGCTTCATATGCAATAGCTTCACTCCTATCCCGTAAGTTTATCGTATTAACACCATTGAAGTCTACAGTTACTATTACATGGGATCAGATAAACATGTACGGATATACTGGTAAGGTCTACGATGTCATCCCAATAGATATTAAAGTAGCTGATATCCAGAGAGATCGTGAGGAATTACTGAAGTTTATCAAGGATTCTGTAAAGGATGTATTAAGTGAGGGTAGAGCTGAAGCTATAGTCTTAGGGTGTATGTCCATGGGTTTCTCAATGGTAGATCTTGACCTATCTAAAGACTTACATGTACCGGTAGTCAATCCTGTTAAGATCTCACTTAAGTTAGCTGAGGTATTAGCCTATATACACTTAACACATAGCAAGTTATCGTATCCAACCCCACCATTAGATAAGATAAGACACTTACTCCATCTAAAACCTAATATTTAAAAAACTCCTTGATTAAAGATCTCTACTTCTCTAAATAGTGACGCTCAGATATAAGCATGAATAACTCAATATGATGGTAAATCTAGAAACTAACGTAGTGGCTGTACACTAAATCACTGATGCAGTATTTATTACTACTACCCTATCACTACGTAAGCACTGATAAAGTGTAGTTAAGGGATTTAGATTAAATTCAAATAATGAGGAATGCTAAGTACACTAGTATGTTTATCGTTGTTATTAAGCAACCGATCTTAAGGAATTCTACGAATGTTATTGTTGACTTCATCTTAGTCTCTAGAACTTCAAGTATTATTACGTTTGATGCTGCCCCAAGTATCGTTAGGTTTCCAGCTATTGTTGATGACATAGCTAGTGTTAGCCATTCAGTTGTATCACTACCTCTATAGCCTAGGTCGTTCATATACCTTATGAAGAGTTTTACGAATGGTACGTTACTTAGTAATTGACTTATGACTACTGATGCTAGTGTTATCCTTAGTATACTGCTTATACCATATTCTTTCGTAGGTAGTAGTAGGTTAAGTAGTGGTTGTAGTACACCGCTATTCCATATACCCTCCATAGTTATGAACATAGTTATGAAGAATACTATAGTCCCCCAATCAATTTCTGAAAGTACGTTCCTAGGATTAGTAGTTAGTAGGTATATCCCTGCAGCTACTACGAACGGTATAACACCCCTATACTTTATATGTAGTGCTCCGTAGAGTTCTAATACATCATTAATTATTAGTAACGTTATAGTTAGTAATATGCCTAGACCTGCTAATATCGCATCCCTCCTACTCCTTAAGACCTCATGAGGTATTAAACCGATACGTACTTCATCATCTCTAATCTTAAAGACCTTCAACATCACGTAAGTAGTTAGTAGTAGGTTCACTATAGTCGGTATTATTAACTTAATTATGAATGTTATGAAGGGTGCTTCAATACCTGACTCAATAGTTATTAGTAGGTTTTGTGGGTTTCCTATAGGTGTCATTACAGAACCTATAGTTAGTGAGAAAGCTAGTAGTAAGAACATGAATTTAGGGTCTATACCAGCAACCCTGGATAAGGTGTAAGCTATTGGTGGGCCCATAAGAGCCACTGTATCGTTAACTGCGAATGCAGATAATACACCGAAGAGTAGTGAGGAGCCGTAGATTAAGGTAACCCTCCTACGGAATATAGAGATAAACCAGAGGGAAATAAGTTTTAGTAGACCTGAGGAATTCGCAAGACCTACTAAGCTAAACATACCTATTAAGAATAGAATTACGTCTAAGTCGATAACACTACTAATATCATCAAAACTAACTAAACCGAATAAGATAACCATAAATGATGCGAAAGCCATAACACACCATATAGGGGTCCAAGGCCTCCTACTCCTAAGTATTAAGGAAGTAACTAAGTATATGAGTACTACAAGACCTAACCAAGTCCTTAAATACTCAAGCATTTAGATCCCTAACACATCAGATAATAACTTAATACTGTAGTAGAATTTAAAAGATTATCACGTATGATGTAACTTAAGTTATACTATTCTCTCAAACCCTACTCTTCCTAACTCATTCCCTCCTAACATCTTTATATACTGACATAACCTTACTTAGGAATTCACTATCTACGTAAATTACTTTCCTATATCTAAGAATTTCCATTATAAATATACTCTCATCCCTTAACTTCTTTAAAGATGATGTAGTTCTAGGACATAGAGTGTGGATTTTAGGGTTTAAATACCTAACGATTGTAAATGCTTGGTAGTATTCAAAACATACCTCCTCATAAATACCTTCCCTTAAGTTAGTATATGCTGAGGTTAAATTCCTTCTAGTTTGTTTAAGTTGATCTCTAAATCTTTAAACCATATTACATTCCTAACCTCATATTCTTAAGACTTAACTATACTTGTATAGTTCCTGATGTAATCTTATCCCTTAGTGAGTTAGCCTCAATAAACACTAATACCCATACTATTAACTCTAGAATTACCGCTAATGCTGATACTATAGGTATGAATGTAACTACTAGAGCTATTATCAGTAGTATTGCTGTGATTAGAAATATTGTTGAGTTGAAAGCATCTCTAAGTCTGAAGAAGTATATTATAACACCTATACGACCTATTAAGAGTAGTATAAACCCAACTATGATTAAGACCATACTAACCAAAGCAATTACGGGGATTTGTGGTACTATAGCTATGATGAGTAGTATGAAGGCTGTTAGTAGGGTTAGAGCACCACCAACATATCCTAACCTCATAAGTTTTGAAGGTGTTGAGAAATCTAAAGGTCTCCACATAACGAATTGCTTAGCTGATGGTACTAGGTAGAAGTAGATGCTAATGAGTAGTAGTATAACTGCTACGATAGCTACTATAAGAAATGATAAGATAGCTGTAATAACTAGAGGACTTAAGTGACGGACCTCCCTAAAGTAGTTAATCCCCCCTACTACACCACTAACAGTAGTACTTACGGGGATGAAGAATAACATCATAAGTGTTACTGAAGAAACACCTAAAAGAATTACTGTAATTATCAGTAACAATGCAGAAGTCCTCAACTTACTTAAACCACTTAACACTATATCCTTAGCTGAAGAACTCATTAACACCCCCATAAATACTTAAAGCTAAAACTAATAAGTATTCCCTTAACGATTAACATCAAATCCGTAAAACTAACTTCAAAACATTAACTCTACCTCAGAATAAGTAACTAAGTTACTCATTCCCTACAACTTCTAAAAGGTAAGTATTAACTCGATAAACTTAGTATTAGACCTACAATAACTATAAGCTCCTGCAAACTTAACGTTACATCAAGCCCCTCTAACCTGATATTCCAGCTCTTCGAGAAGTGATTTACTATACTCTACCGAATACTGTATTTACTGGTTTTGAGGACTTAAATGAGTAAATAGTCTATAAATTCATTAACTCACACTATATGAGTACTTTACATTATTTCTTTATAGATGTCTATGAATTTCTTATACATTTCTAAGAATTCCTTCTCTGTGATTATGTGTATTTCGAACGGGTTTTCAAGTCCTATTTCCATTACGATATGTTTAAACAGTTTCCCTCTAAATAATGGGTCTTTAGCTAATTTAGTAATTATTAGTACGTCTACATCACTATCAACCCTTATATCCCCTCTAACAAAACTCCCGAAGACTAGTACCTTACACTCACTATCATACCCCTTACATAAGTCTTTAATCTTACTTAAGTAAGTCCATATGTTCTCAAAATACTTCTTCTTACTAACCATATACTCTAACTCTAACTTTATGAACTCACTTCTAGACATTTAAATACCTCTAATAACTTCTCACTAAGGTTTAGAACTCTAGATGCTATATCTCTATCATATTCTCTCGGTAGGTAACGTGATGAGATATAGGATTCTTCTAGTAGGTATAACGCTTCTAAATACTCGTTAAGTAATTCCTTAAGTCCGCAGTCACCGTAAATTTTAGTGAGGTCCCTTAACAACCTTATAAGTGAGTGTGTTTTCGGGTAATCACCAATCCTCCTATACATTAAATACTTAGAATATAGTTGTGCGAATTGCTCAACATGAAATAACACTAAATCGTAATCACCATTCTCGAGATCAACTCTAGCATCCCTCAAAAAACTTAAAGCTCTCTTCTTAAGTAAGTCAAAACTCACTAAACACACCATAATGATCAGAAAATCCGATATTAATAAGTAGTATGGGAATTAGTTTAAGGTAGGATTAAGAGCTTAACTAAGGTGTGAATATAAACGAGTTTAGTAGTACTCATTGAGTATTCCTTTAATATGAAGGAGTTAGAAGAAATTATTTAGAAAGTTATGATGTGTTAGGTTTGAAGAGTTTAGGTATATAGGAGGAGTTGTTTAAATGTTTGTATAGTGTATGAAATTCATTAGCAGGATGATTTAGGAAGAATTAGAGGACTTGAGTAGGTGTGTCTAGGAACCGTACACCTCCACTAACGTATTGATATTTAATGATGTAGGAGAACATATTTTCATCATTGAGTAAATAGTAAATCTACTCTTAGAGTTGATATTCTAGTGTCAGAACCTTAGACTAATTAGTAACGTTATAAGGGGATTAATTGATTTCTCGGTAGTACTTAATTAACTTCTTAAAGTATTGAGTGTCTGATTTATTTAGTACGTGTATTTCTATCTTCCTATTCTGGATGGTTTTCCTAACTTCATGTAGGACTTCCAACCTATTTACTTCATCAGGTACCTCTATGAGGATATCTACATCACTAGCACCTATGTCCTCACTCTTAACATACGAGCCGAAGATATATGCTCTCCCTCCATACTTACTAGCTATGTCTTTAATTATCCTTAAGTAATTCCTAAGGTTTTCCTCTAAATCCTTCTTACACCTCTTCAAATACTCTAAATACCTATACATCTGAATACACCCTCCACAAATTTTAAAGCCTCCCTATACTCCCTCTCACCATACCTTCTAATAAAGTACCTAGCACTTATGTAAGCATCTTCAAGAATATCAATTATAAACCATAATTCATCAGCTAATCTCTTAAGACATTCATTCTCACTTAAATCAATTAAATCTTTAATTGAATATGTCTTAGGGAAGTCTCCAAAGACCTTAAGTAAGTATGCCTTCAGTATTAATTGAACTGCTTGTTCAAGATGGAATAAAGCTATATCATACCTACCGAGAGATACGTCATAACTACTAATGTTGAAGAAGTGTTTTGCTCTACTAACCATCTCCTCATATAATCTTATACTCAGCTTAATCACCTAATTACGTTCTACTACTTGATTTCCCTCACTAATAAAACTTACTAGGTAAGTAAAGATATACTTATTAGAACTCCTCAATTAAGATGAGGAGGACGGCAACTAAATCCCCTCTTCTCGACATGAAAACCTATCTCGCACACTGATATATCATTGAACGCTAGACTAAAATAGTGTGCAACGTCTGATCTCATCTGGTAATGATGATTAACCTTGCTAATCTATAGTACTAGTAAGACGTGAGTTTAAAGTGTGCTATTTCAGCCCAATCACTATCTGCTGATATAAAGCCAAGCACTAGCTTTCCATGGTCAGCTAGCACTCTAGAGACCTCTCGTAGAGCTTGAACTGGGTCGTCTAAGAAGCAGATCGTGTAGATTATGAAGACTCCGTCAAAAGAGCTATCTAGGAATGGTAGTCTTTCAGCATAAGCTTTTACAACATGTAGTCCTCTAGAAAGAGCAGCTTTCAACATAGCCTCAGACGGGTCTACGCCAACGTCGATCCTTAGTGGAGCTGCGAACCTACCGGTTCCCACACCAATCTCGAGCCATGGACGTGGAACACTGTGTGAAGCTAGCTCAACCGCCATTAACTCGCTGTAATAGAGGACCCTATGCTTATCATACCACTCATCATACTCTCTCCAATACTCTTCAAAAGG